>ERZ889078.849-NODE-849-length-26081-cov-12.160109_pt1 | contig 26081 bp, 27 predicted proteins | sample MGYA00521266_ERZ889078 | MGnify/ENA primary metagenome ERZ889078 (study PRJEB32303, sample SAMEA104408618) | aquatic metagenome | biome: Brackish water; feature: Pelagic; material: water | place: Baltic Sea | collected 2014-06-16T06:34:00 | depth 76,534 m ...
CGTTCGCCGGTTCGCATATCCATACCGTCAAAGAGTGCTACCTCCAGGATCTTTGGGAGAGAAATAAAGTGGACTCCAACACTGGTGGCCGGGGCAGATCCGCCGGGGATCCAGTGAATCGTTCCGTCAAGTTCCAGTGGCATCCAGCTCCCCGCTGAGGTCTCCAGGCACCCTCCGATTGCCCAGGCGCGAGCCTCTTCCAGGGTCATCCCTTCATGACCGTAATTTTTCATCAGAAATTCCATCGCAACCTGGTTACTCACCCAGGCCGGGTATCCTGTTCCGATCTTCGTACACTCTACCCCTTTGAGAAGGAATTCCTCCGGAAGTTTTTCATCATACAGGACCGAAAGTGTAGGTTGTGGGGTATCACACCGGATTCCTGCCTCAAGGATAAGCATCTCCAGTTCGTTGGCAGCAGAAGTACCCTCTTTGGTCAGTCCGCCGAGGCAAAGGTTATTGAATGTGTTGCCGGAGAGGACACCACCAACCACTCCCATAGATGCAAAGCAGTCGATCTCGGTGAACTTCATCCGCATACACTCCAGGAGCTCAATGCTCTTATCAACGTCGAGTAAGCCGGATTTCATGTCACGTTGCCACCATGGAAAAAGGACCTGTCCAACACGACCGGGCGACAGTCCCGAGATGGCATCTTCATTCAATACCGCAACATGAAAGGTCCAGAGCATCTGCAGGGCGTCGTGGAAGTTACGTGGCGGATTGGCTGAGATCCACGAAAGTCGTTCTGCCATCTCCTTATATTCCTTTTTCTGTTGTGAATCTTTCTCCAGGGTGGCGAGCGTTGATGCTTCTTCGGCATAATTCCGGATCCATGCCTGAACCCCTTCGAGCATCACCTTTACTGCCTGATAGAAATAGAGCCGGTCCATATCGGGTTTCCCGGCAACTTCAGCAATCCCTTCATCGCAGATCTTTTTGATCCCTTCGATGCCGTATTGCAACGGATAGTAATAGTTCATTACCTCCCGCCCCTGCGGGAGCGTATAGCCCGAGTCGAACATGCAGATAACAGAGCGCATGATCGCCTCTTTCTCTTTGTAGCCGGGGACCATCTGCTCATATTTGTGACCCACATCGTCTACCGATTTGTTCTTCCACCTCTTTGCTACCTCTATCATCACAGGCATCTCTTCGACGCGAAGGCCGAACTTCCCTGCAATAGAGATCACGTTCCCAACACTCCGGGTAACATTGCCGCCACCTTGTCCCATTGTGGTAAAGGTATCGGCTGTAAGTTTCCCCGAATCCAGAGCTTCCTGGTAGAATTTATCTTCTGCTGCCATAAAAAAAGCTTCGGATAACCAGGGCATTGGGAAGGAGCCACGCAGGTACGAGGCTTTTCCCATTGTTAACAACTCTCCGGGATAAATGGTTGGGGTGAGGTGCTCAAAACCCGCTTTCAGGGCTTCTGCCCGCCTGATGACCGGGAATTCCCCCTCCAGCTCTTCCCAGCGACGGGTATACCAATAGGGGAACTCCATAGAGGCCGACGACCTGGTTTCGAAATAGCGCTCACGGGCAGCTCCGGCACGGGGCGATGGGGCAGGTTTTTGCTCACGGTTTCCGATCGCCGGGTCAGGTGCGTTCCCGTAATAATTCATTGCATCAACTTCAGACATGCTTTTTTTAGTTTCAAGTTTCAGGTTTCAGGTTTCAGGTTTTCAAAATTAATCATTTCTTTTTCATCATGGCCGCAGGCCGTCCATCAGGCGCAGCCTCCATCAACCGAAGGTTCCATCAGCCGAAGGCTCCATCAGGCGCAGCCTCCATCAGCCGAAGGCTCCATCAGCGAAGCTCCTTTATCTGTTTCCGCAGCGATTCATTCAGGTTCCCGAAATTAAAGAAGGCGATTCCATCAGCTCCGCCGGCCAAAGCGGCAGCCATAGCCTCAGTAAGGTCATTATCCTCCTGAAGTGCTGGCAGATAAAGTCCGCAAATCACTCTTGTTTCCGGGAGAAGTCGTTTGTTCTCTTCCATCACCGTTTGGATCCACCCGACAGGCATCTCATAGAAGTTATGATAGACCATAGGGAAGTAGGTATCAAGCTTCCACGAATCCCAATCCTGCCTTACCATGCTCCGCGACATCTCTGGGGTTGGAAATACAGCTGCGCTGATTTCCAGACCATGATTCTTTACCTGGTTTCGTAAGATCTCTACGGTTTGGTTCAACTGGTCTAATCGAAATGCCAGCCAGAGAGAATCGGATCGGGCCTCCACGCTATCCAGAGGATCTACTCCATATTGCTCTTTAAATAACTCCATCATCATTGGATGATACCCGTAATCAAACTGCGGAAACACCCGGTCCTGTATCACCCCATACTTCGGTTGAAGCCCGGAAGGAAGAATGGCATCCACGTACCGGATATAATCCATATGAATTCCTTTCAAACCCTTCACAGATGCCAGATCCCGGAACTTTGTCCGGAGGAACTCCTGCACATCAGGAAGAGCCGGATTCATGAACTTATAGTAATCCACATACGCTTTCTCGTTTGCCAGCGATTGACCAAGCCGGTTGTAATCTAGCCATGCCGGATCGGCATCTCCCCGGTTCATCGTCCAGATCCAGCAATGAACCTCTATACCGAATTGTGCGGACAATGATGCTACCAGGGATAAAGTGGTTGTGTCAGCACTCAGCAGGAGTCCGCGAATGCCAAGGGTATCCAATCCCATGAGCAGAGCTTCCCATTCATCGTTCGACCGGTTTCCCTGTCCCATCCATACCCAGAGATGTGGCGGAGGGAGCTGTTCAGAAAATTCAACATATCCCCACTTTTCCGGAATATGCATATTAATCACGCCGGTTGGTGACCACACCCAGTTATTTTCCTGCAGCGGCTTCCCGGTTAACGGATCTGATGCTTTATTGTATGTTGCGTTTTCTTGTTGCAAGCCCCATTGAACACGCGAAAAATTTATCCGCCAGTTTTCTCCGGGCTGCGGGGGTTGATCGATATGGGTATCACCCCGGAAGGCTCGCCATGGGATAGCGATCTCCACCGTCCACGCAGTGTCACGATCAGATGGGTCGTTCAGACTCCCTTCCAGACTGACAGCAGAACGAATTCCATCCAGGTTCCATTTAAGATTGTACTTCCCGCCGTTTTTATAGGATCTGTTCATGAACAGGTCCATCTCGGTACCCAGGGCATTGATCTCAAACTCATAGTAGTTTAGCGCATCCCCATCTGGATCTACAAACACTTCAAAGTCAGGATCATAATAAATGAGATCATCTCGTTGCGTAAGTGTTGCAAAGAGATGGGGTTCGATAAGCCGGGCCCCAATATAGAGGCAACTGTCGTCCCATGTCATCTTCATGCGTGTTTCCAGTGGGGGTGTTGGCCTGATCGCACCCTCTATGTCTGTAAAAGGTTCAGACCACGGGATATCACGCCAGGCCGGGTCGGAGAGGTTGCCGTCAATGGTGATGCCGGTGAGTGTTCGAAAACAGGTGTAGTGGCGGGTGGCCGGTTGTGATTGTAAATCGAACCTGCAAATCAACAATACCAGATTGACTAAAAGGAAAGCGCAACAGGATCTATTCAAAACAGGAAGATATTTTGAGCAAAGATGCGAAAAAAAGAGAAAAAGATATCTTATTTTGAGCAGACCTCGTTAAACATCTCCACCAGTTTGTAGAGGTCATCACCCCGACAGGTTGAACTGTTAATGGATTCAACCACCATTGGGCACTCTGAAAGATAATCCCGTAACGATTCACCAAAATCATTTTTCCCGGGCTGGAAAACCTTCCCTCCACTTTTCTGCAAAAGAAATATCTCGATCGATCCTGGTGTCTCCTTCAATATCGGATCAGGAGATTCCGGATTGTTTTCCACATAGCCGCTATAATCGTAGAATTTGAATAATCGCAGCTTCCCGTCAATGATCAGTCGTAAAAATATATCCTGATCGTGCCTGAATCCTGAAGGGGAAGCTTGAAGTGAGTTTGTCATGGAAACCATCCTGACCGGCGTAGATTTGTATTCAAAGCAATACTCCCTGACTTCACCAGGACGCAGGGTTTGAGCTTGGTTTAATGAATCGAACCAGGTTATTTTCCATTGTAACTTTTCATAGTTTGGAGTCCTGGCGAACAATCCAACAGGGATACGGAAAACAACGTGGATGGTATCTCCAGAATTGGTAATGAAACATCCTTTTATTTTCGCTGCAAAAGATGTGATTGCAAAACAAATGAAGAGGAGGGTGAGAATGACATTTTTATTCATTTTCAATGTAATCAGCTGCAATTCATTCAGAGGATCCGTTTTTCTCCTCAGGTGGCAGGTAGTATCCTTCGCGTGACAGCAAGTGATCGAGGTTAGCAACTCCGTAAACAACAATGGCTGTCACTGTTGCTGTATGTTCCTGGTACTCGGCAATACTTTTGTTGAAGAGATCTCTCTCGGTATGCCAGATCTCCCGGTAACTGAAATTGTATCCTTTAGGATCTCCTGTGCCGAAAGTCATTGTTGGGACTCCTTCAACGGCAAATGGGCCGCTGTCGGTTCCCCAGGCTTTCTCAGGGCGTTTTCGGGGTTTACGTTTCTCCATCACAAAAGGAAAATCGAGATTGATTGCATTCAGTGGTTCGCAGATATTCTCCATCTCTTTCCACATGGCTTCCGAAACACTTATTCCGGTAGGAACTGTGGGACCGCCATCACGGTTGAACATGTTGGAGATCTTGTCAAGGTCATCTCTGTTTCTTTCTATCCAGCTTGTCGAACCCAGGAGGCCAAACTCTTCACCCGCCCATAAACAGACAAGAATTGTGCGTTTGGGTTTCCCCCCAGCCTTCATGATCAGTCGCGCAGCCTCCATTGCAGGTGTGGCACCCGAACCGTCATCCACAGCACCTGTAGCTACATCGTATGAATCCAGATGCCCCCCCATGATTACATATTCATCAGGGTATTTTGTGCCTGGAATGATCCCGATCACGTTATGGTATTTCACCGGGCCCATCTTAAAATGATTTCGTATATCAAACTCCAGCAGGAAATTTTGCCTCTCCCTGGCCATCTGTTCAATGATGGCATACTGGTGTTCATCCAGCTTGATATCGGGTATGGTTGGCAGTGTTTCAAATGTCATGCTGTCCAGGTTCTTCCTGTCGTAAAGTACTCTGATGGGAACAGGTGTCGACTGAATGATGCCCAGGATCCCGGCCTCTCGCATTTGACTGTAGAACAGGGCAGGTTCTTCCACGTAAGCCTGTATCTCTTTTTCCGGCAGCGAGTCTGCTTTTTCGCGATTGTAACGACGGATCTCGCTGTTTTCCTTTGAAATTTCTTCATTCAACGCAATTATGGAGTCACGTTTCCTGTCTCCGGTACTGGAATAATCGATTGGGAAACCGTCACTCTCACCCGTGATTAATACCCATGCACCCTTCAATCTGCCTTTCATCATGTCAAATTGTTTCAGCGTTTTGGGTTCCATCAACACATGCCCGGTTTGCATCCCTTTGGTTCCGGCAGTATAGGAAGGGGTTGCAAAATGCAGATTCATTCCGTCGACAGACAGCATTCTGCCAAACCAGGGCCCGCGGTTGAACCCAACCGGTAACTCACCGGCCTCATCCATCACCACATCCAATCCCCACTCCCGAAACTTATATGCAGCCCATTCAGCAGCGTTTTCATAAGCATCAGATCCGATTGGCCTACCACCAAACCGATTACACAGGACATCGAGATGATCCATGGTTCGGTTGTCTGTTTTTCCGATCCCGATGATCTTCGTGACTACTTTATCGTATTGTGCAAAGGATGAAGACACAGAAAATATCAATAACATCATCCATGCAAATGACATGACTCGTTTCATAAAAAGATTACTGATTATGTGGTTGGCTTAATATTGGCCACTAAGATACAAATAGAATTGTTATATCCCGATTGGTGTAGAGGGGGTATCAGGGTTGGGAGATTCAGTGTCAGAAGCAGTACCTGTAACAGTATCAGCAGCTGCAGCAGTAGAATCAGGTGAAACATCAGTAGCAGCATCAGGAACAACATCAGCATCAACATCAGCATCAACATCAGGAACAACGGTGGTGGCAGCGGTAGGAGGGGGAGGGCTCTTCTCTTTAAACAATTTAACCCGAACCGCAGTAGGGCCTTTATGGCCCATCTCTACTTCAAAGGTAACGGCATTACCCTCTTTAATGTCTTCAAGTACATTGTTTATATGCACGAAAACACCCTCTTTACTTTCAGAATCCTTGATAAATCCAAACCCTTTTGAGTCGTTAAAAAAGGAGACAGTACCCTTTCTGATCGGATCGTAGCTTTCTTCAGAATCGCGGTTTGGGACACCGATTTCGATGTCTTCCAATTTGATAACCCTCTTTTTACTGGGATCAGGTCGTGTATCAGTAATCATTCCATTCTCGTCGACATAGGCAATCATGTCGTCAGGACTACCAGTTTTATCGTTATCTTTCCTGGCCAGCCTCTTCTTCTCCTTCTCCTTCCTCTTCTTCTCTTTTTTGTTTCTTACCTCTTTTTTATTGAATGTTTCCTGCGATCTGCCCATATAAAAGTTTTTGCATTATAAGTTCTATAGATTCTCTGTTATTCTGTTGCTTGTACATTAATGGCTACCAAGCCTTTATCGCCCTGCTTGATTTCAAAAGTAACCTCTTGCTCAGGCTGAAGTCCAGCGTAAGAATTTACTAAACCAGTCCGGTGAACAAAAATATCTTCGCCAGTTTCTGATTCAATGAAGCCAAAACCTTTAGCTTCGTTATACCATTTTACTTTACCTTTTGTCATGATTAATAATTCTAAAAATTTGATTAATGATGTTGAAGTTAGGATTTACAAAGGTGATCCGTATTTTTGCAAAGGTACGTTTTTATTTTCAGTAACATATACCTTTGCATGAGATGAGCCATTTCGATGTGATAGTTGTTGGAGCCGGACCTGCTGGAATAGTTGCAGCGGGAAGCGCTGCAGAGTCGGGCGGCAAAGTGCTGATACTTGAGAAAATGCGCCAGGAGGGACGTAAATTGTTAATCACGGGAAAGGGGCGATGTAACATAACAAACAATGATGAAATTAGTGATTTCATCACACACGTCCATCCCAATGGCCGCTTTCTGCGAAACGCCTTTTCACAATTCTTTTCCGAAGAAATATTGGTATTACTCCTTAAATACGGTGTAGAAACAACCATGGAAAGAGGTGGACGATATTTTCCCTCCAGCAATAAATCTGCTGACGTGCTGAAGGCTTTGCTGAAATGGGTCGACGAAAAGAAAGTAGAAATACGGTGTGGCTTCAGGGTCGAACAACTGATGGTTGAGAATAATACCATTTCTGGCATTCTGGCAAACGGAGAGGAATTCAGAGCCAGAAAGGTCATCCTTGCGACAGGTGGCAACTCTTATCCCGCCACCGGCTCCAATGGTGAGGGGTATAAATTGGCCGGAAAAGCCGGGCACTCCATTGTACCCGTAAGGCCTGCCCTTGTGCCTTTGGAATCTGAAGGAAACGTTGCTCAAAGACTTCAGGGCCTCAACCTTAAAAATGTCAGAGCTGTAGTCTGGGTAAACGACAGGAAAGTGGGTGAAGATTTTGGAGAGATGCTGTTCACACATTTCGGTCTGTCTGGTCCGATTATCCTTACGCTGAGCAGGATCGTGGTGGATGAATTGAATCTGAACAACAAAGTGGAAATCACTGTTGACCTGAAGCCTGCACTAGATGAACAAAAACTCGATAACCGGTTGCTCCGCGACCTGAATGAGCATGGGAAGAAGCGGATTGCCAACATTTTTCGTTACTGGTTACCTGCCACCATGGTTCCTGTTTTCATTGACCTTTTAGGATTTGATCCTGAAAAAGAGTGCCACCAGGTCTCCTCAAAAGAGCGAAAGCAGATCAGGCATCTGCTTAAAAATCTGCGTTTCAGGATTACAAATCACCGCCCGTTTAAAGAAGCTGTCATTACCGCTGGTGGTATTTCAACCAGTGAAATTTCGAATAAAACAATGGAATCAAAGTTGATTTCCGGACTTTATTTCGCTGGTGAAATGATAGATTTGGATGCCGATACAGGTGGCTATAACTTACAGATAGCATATTCAACAGGATGGTTAGCGGGTAATTCCTGCATGAAACAGATTGAGCCGTGAAAACAATTTTAAGTTATCTTCTTACACCCATCTTTCACATCTATTACCTCCTGATGTTATTGATGTTTCATCCGATACAGGTTGGCGCCCTGTTTTTCTTCGGCGATCGGGCACGAAAAAGAACTGTTGATATATTAAATTTTTTCCTGGTTTACGGCCTGTACCTGATGGGTTGCAGGATTCATTTCTCGGGATTTGAAAAGATCCCTGACAACAGGCCTGTGATCATCATTTCCAATCATCAGAGTATGTATGATATCCCGGCGGTTGTCTGGGGATTCAGAAAATTCTATCCCAAATTCATCTCCAAAATTGAACTCTCCAAAAACCTGCCAAGTATTTCACACAACCTGAAGCATGGGAAATCAGCTTTAATTGACAGGGATAGCGGAACCCAGGCAGTTAAAGAAATTTTTAAACTTGGAAAGCTGATAGAGGAGAATAACTATGCGGCTTGTATTTTCCCTGAGGGTACACGCAGCAAGACAGGAAGGGTGAAGAAATTTATGCCGGCAGGGATCAATACACTGCTTCGCGCCGCCCCTTCAGCGGTAATTGTCCCATTGGTCATTGACGGACACTTCCAGTTGATGCAGCAAGGTTATTTCCCATTGAAGTTCGGACAGAAGATTACTTACACTGTCCTTGACCCCATAGAGCCGGTGGGGGTGCCGATTGATGAACTCGTAAGCCGGGTGCAGGAGTCCATTGAGAGTGCACTGAAACTAACTTAGCCGGACCACTAATTTTCAATGAATCGTAAATTCATTCATATATTTCTTATCTTTGTTCTGAAAACTAAAAATCAAAACCCTATGAATGCAAGAAAAATTTATTTCGCACTTTTGGCAGTAGCGACTGTCTTTATAATCACCTCCTGCGGTTCTCCTGTCACCATGACAAGCTGGAAGAACCCTGCAATAAATGCCCAGATCTCGAATTTTGTTGTAATGCCATTATTTGACAAACTCGAATATGTAAAACCTTTTGAAATATCAATGGACGCTTTTTTCAACAATCAGGGGTTAAAGGCTATTGGATCACTTGATTTTCTGAACCCGAATGTAAAATATTCCATTGATGAAATCAAGCATAAATGTGACAGTGTGGGTGCTGATGCCATACTGGTATTTACCTATACCGGAACAGATAAAACACAAAATTACATTCCTCCTACCACCTATGTCGACGGCGGTTTCGGCGGCTATTGGGGTGGCGGTTACTGGGGTGGCGGCTACTACGGCGGAGGTGGCTATTACGGCGGACCCGGATATTACGGTGGACCTGGATTTTACGGTGGTAGCACGGTAACAACAGGTGGATACTGGACTACGACATCAGTTGTAAATCTGAAGTCAAGCCTGTATACCAAGGCTTCCAAAGATGCAGTATGGACCGCAGATATCTCCATCACAGATCCAAATTACGTGGATGAGGCAGCATCTATTATTGCAAAAGACATCTATTCGGATTGGCAGCAGAAGGGCATGTTGAAATTCGCCCCTGCTAAGAAGTAGTATTGTTGTAGGACAATTGCCTCCATAGTTTCTCCAATGGTCCCTGGTTATAGTACCTGAACCAGATCCAGTTTACCATTACCTGGAATTCGGTTCTTGTTATTCCTTTCATACTAAAAGGCGCGATAACATTCGGCGGTAGTAATTAATATTCTTTTTTGTACTCTTTCATTGCATCAAGTAGTTCAGATTGCTCTCCGTTTCCTACTAAAAATCTGGTTTTTATTGTTTCCCTTTTATTTAGTTTTTGCAGAAAAACAGCAAAATGTAAATGAGGGCCCGAGGACCATCCAATATTTCCACTATAACCGATTAATTGGCCAATCTGAACGGCATCTCCTTCTTTAACACGAGAGCCATTTTTCTTAATATGAGTATACTCTGTAAAAGTCCCGTCGTTGTGGTATATAAGAATATAATTATTATACTGAGCACAATCTTTTTGTTTACAGGATTTGTTATTATTTTGAATAACCTTGACAACGATGCCATCTCTTGCAGCATGAATCTCTGTTCCAATGGGCATGGTAAAATCTAAGGCATTTATGTTTTGATGAGAAAAAGCACCATTATATCCTTGCCAAACAAGATACGATACATTTTTTTTAAAAGGTAAATAATATTCAAAATCTTGATCATAATTATTTTTTGAATCGTCTCCATAATTTGTCTGAGAATTAGAGCTGAATTTATATCCCTTTTTTTTATCAATAACTTTTAATTCAGCGATTAAGTTCTTTTTACTTTTTGCAGGTAAAATGAACACTTTATTATTTCCAGTACTCGATTCCAGATTATTTAGAACGAAATCAACTTTGACAGAACAAGGACAGAATTCTTCATTATCAGCGTAAACGATATAACCATTGTTGGTTTGTTCATAGTATAATAAAATTTTATGTTCAGCATAAACAGATATTGTAAGGGCGATGAATATAAATAATAATGTATTTTTCATTTTTTGTCTTTGTAATAATTATTAGCGCCAACTGGAGTCCGTCTAAAAACCTCCAGGCCATTTTCACATTATGGTAAAATTACAAACTATTTAGGCAAAATCGATAACAATATATTTTTTCCGAAAAAGTTGCTGATATCCCTGATATAGCTCCAATGTTTTCGTTTCGTTCAATCACCCTGCCTTTTGCCGCGACGGTACACTGGGATTTGGCAGGACAGGACAAGACTGAGGCCTGAATATTGAAAAAACTTCAAGGATCTTCTGACGGATGGGAAGTTTCCGGCTTTCAGGATCTGTGGTGGAGATCTGTTGCTGCCCGCTTTCACCCAATTGTTGTTCGAGTTTTTTGTACTGATTCTTTCGTTCATTGAGCCGTGCAATCTTCTCGCGGATTTTTTCCTTGTTAATATCCGGATCCAGTCCTAACGATTCAGCGGTATCGGCTATATCGAGGGCATCGAGGTACTCACTAAGCCTGGTTTCGATGAACTTCAGGTGATCATTTATTTTTTTCTGGTTATAATTATTCTTCTTTGAGTTTTGAGCCCTGAGTTTGGTCCCGTCCGTCGCGATTACTTTGCATCCTATCAGGTCAAGATTTTTACAAATGGAAACCATTTTACGGAAAACCAGCTTGATGGCCTTGGGATTGTCTTTCCTGAAGTTGACAATAGTATTATGATCCGGAGGCTTTCCCTCTTTTGCATGCCTGACATGGGTGAAGCCAAACTCTTCAAGTTTGCAGTTATCGACAAAGGCATCTATAATCCTGAACGGTTTATCCTGTTCTATCCTTTCTTCCAGGGAAGATTCAATAAGAACAAGCTGTGAGCGGGGTCTTCCTTGTATGAAGTCCATACAATAAAGTTAACGGTTGCCAACAGCCGCCGGGCTGATACCAATTGGAGAAAGTTAGAATTGGTTGAACTCTCAATAAAAAGGGAAACAGTTATCTTTGAACATAAACCAGCCTGGCAGGCTGCAAGCTTGTTAAGTTCACTTGGATTCATCCTACAGGAATCTCTTGCCCGTATTTTAAGATCTCCGATACAACTGGATTCTGTGCGTTGAAATCGCTTTCGCGGAAAGGATGAGGTTCAATTCTGAGATCAAACCTTCTCCTGAGTTTCATTAGTTCTATTTGAGCTTTAAACGGATCAGCAAGATTTTTTATAACGATCGCTAGATCAATATCACTATCTTCATGCTGATTATCGCGAGCATAAGAACCAAAAAGAAATGCCTTCGACAACTGGTACTTGTCTTTTGGAACCGCTTTTAGGTATTCAATGAGCAGGTTTATAGTTGTGGTTTTATCCATTGTCTTAACTCTTTGATATTGTTAACCCAAGTTTCCGTAAAATCCTTTGTGCATCGACGATAGAATTCCAGTTTAAAATCCTCGTATCTGGCACTTATATTGAATGTAGTGATAACATCAAGCATATCAAGCTGTTCGCCGGAGCACTTTAATTTACCTTTATTAGCTAGCCTGGCTAAGTCATGAATGGGCTTAGGAAATTCACTAGTTACTTTAACCACTAGGGCTTTGAGAAGTTTCTCAATAACTAAATGTCCCAGGAATAAAGACCAACTGTAATCTTTTGACTTTAGAAGATTGGTCATTGTAAGAAAATCTCTGTCTGAGCTCTCAATCCAATGGTTGATACTCTTCTCATAATCAAGTTTATCTTTTCTTTCCTCCGCCATTATTATGTCGTTTATGCAAATATACTAAAGAATGCTGTATCCTGAACCGCTTGCCTTCACAACAAGATCCAATTGAACTTAACGGGCGGCTAGCAGCCGACGTGGCGGTTCTTATTCTTTTAATGTTGGTATTCGTCTCTTCATAAGTTACTTGCTTGTAGCTTACTTTGGATCACAATGGCCGACATGATCGGCTGATGGCTTGTTAAGGGGCGCTTGGTTTAATGGATGGATATCTCTAATTCTTTCCCGAGTCCTAATCTAAGTATTCTATAAAATGTTGAAAGCTGAATCTCACTTTTACCGGATTCAATTCTAGAAATATAACTTTTTTTGGTTCCAGTTTTTATAGCAAGTTCTTCCTGAGTTAAGCTTGCTTCTTTACGGGCTTCTTTGAGAAGCTCTCCTAACCTGAAAGCCATAGATTCAGCCTCAAATTTTTCTCTTGACGGAGTGCCTTTTTTGCCATATTGTTTGTCCAGATGCTCTTCAAATGTGGTTATTTCATTCATTTCTTAATCCTCCTTTTTTTATATTCAAAATATTCATTCTTCAATTTTTCAGCCAATTCGATTTCATTTTTCGGTGTTTTCCTTGTCTTTTTTGAGAAACAATTTATAACTAATACAAGATTACCTTCATCAAAAAAAGATAGCATTCTTATTCCCTTGAACGTAGTTTCTACCTTAATTTCAAAGATGCCATCAGTACCTGTAAGAAACTTGAAAAACTTACCGGGGATTTTATCAGTATACCTCACTATGTCAAGAACAAAATCTATTCGTTTTTTGACCTTAATATCTTGCTGATAATAAAAGTCATGGAAGTATGTTCCCCAAAAAATCATCTTCCTTTTCATTATGCAAAGTTAACCATATAGTTAACAATTGTCAAGTTGTAATGAAAATTTTTATTCTGGTCAATCTTTAGTTGTGTTACCAAGTGCCCTTAACGCCGTCGTAGCCTCGATAAAAATATACAAATTTAATTGAGGCGTATCCAACGGGTGGTAAATTTCCAGAGGGTGAAAGTCCCTTACGGGCGGGGGTGACGTCCCGAACCGTTAGCAAGTCATAAGGCGGCTTACCGTAAGGTATACGCTGAAGGAAGTGAGACTGCATTGGTTGGTACTGACGAACAGAACCAAACAAAGCGAGCTCATGAGCACAAATGAAATAGACAATATTGCGAATAAACCGGATATGAAGCATGACAAACCGGATGAGATAGCACAGCCTGTCAACGTCCCAATCCCATTAAATAGGGAAAGTGTTTGTCCTGTAGATCCGGCACCGATCGCTTGAAGCCCTACCTGCAGGAACACTGGGAAAGGTTGAAAGAAGAACTTGTGGCCGGCAATTATCAACCCCTAGCGGTACTGGGAGTGAAGATTCCCAAGCGCAATGGGGGAGAACGGTTATTGGGGATTCCAACGACCTCTGACCGGATGATCCAGCAGGCGATCCATCAGGAATTAAGTCCGCTGTTTGACCCGGAGTTCTCGGAATACAGTTATGGGTTTACTCACAAATATTTTTATTTCATTGGTGTTCGTGAGCTCGCTTCGCTCGGTTCGGCCGGGAAAAAGTGCCACACAGGCGATCCAACAGGCTCTGACGTACATCAATCAGGGACACCGGTGCATCGGAGACATTGATTTGAAGAATTTCTTCGATGAAGTGAACCACGACTACCTGATGACTCTGATCAAAAGGAAAGTCAGGGATTCATTGGTTTTACGGTTGATCTGGCGATACTTGCGCAGTCCGCTGGAGATTGACGGAAAATTGCAGAAGCGAAGAAAAGGTGTACCACAGGGAGGTCCGTTAAGCCCGTTACTGTCCAATATCGTTTTAAACGAATTGGATCAGGAATTGGAAGAACGGGGTCTCCGATTTGTCCGTTACGCCGACGACTTCAGCGTATTCGTCAAAACGCCCCGGGCAGCGCACAGGGTTAAACGCCGGATCACCGGGTTTATCGCAAACCGGCTTCGATATTCGGTAAACTGAGGACAATGGACGGTTGGGTGAGAAACCGATTGCGCTATTGTATATGGCATCATTGGAAGAAACCCCGCAGACGGGCCAAGAATCTGATCCGGCTAGGGATTCCCAATGAAATGGCCTGGCAGTGGGCGTACAGCCGGATGGGAGGCTGGGCTGTTTCATGCAGCCCGATTCTCATTACGACGATTACCCTCGGTCGCTTGAAAAGCAGGGGCTACGTCTCTTTTCTGGAATACTATCTTGATAAACGTTGATGGTGTTTGAACCGCCCGGTACGTGACCCGGGAGTTTATCCTGAGCTTGTCGAAGGATCGTGTGGTGTGAGAGGTGTACCGGTGGGCTGTATGGCTCACCGGCCACCTACTCGATTACCAACCGATTTTTCATTTTAGTCATAATGAAACCTGCATTTGGCTATATGAATTTCATCGTTTTTAACCCGATAAATCAACCGGTGTTCACTATCAATTCGACGTGACCAATATCCTTTATATTTATATTTTAGTGGTTCTGGTTTTCCAAGGCCTTCAAATGGCTGTCTGGCGATATCTTTAAACAGCTCATTTATTTTTTTCAGGATCTTTTTATTGGTTTTCTGCCAATAGATGTAATCCTCCCATGATTCATCAACGAAAACTAATTTCATGATTCAATCAGGTTTTTTTGAAATGATTGCCCTTTGGAAAGCTTATCAATGGCTGAATCTAACCTTTGTTCATTAACCCGGGATGATAATTCATGTTGGGTAGCCGTCAACGAATTATATTCGTCCAATGAAATAATGACAACCCCGGTATCTTTTCCCCGGTTAATTATCAATGTTTCAAAGTTCTTCGTTACTCGATCCAGATACTGTTTGATATCCTTTCTAAAATCTGAAATTGTTGCTGTTAACATTTTATTTCTTTTTGGCGTACGGTATAGTGTACAAATATAAGTACAATTAAGCGAATTTCAAAGACTTTTCACATATTTTCTAAAAATTGGTTGGTAACGGCCTGCCAGCAGCTGCCGGGCTGGATTTGCCTGGTATTCCGCTAGTATTCGTTTTTCATTTTAAAGATGGTAAATTGCCAGCTTTGAATCATTCGCTCAACCTGATCGGCTGCTGGTTTGTTATGCCTCGAAAATATCTTTACTTAACTCCAGACAACCAACTTCACTGTAATCTGGGTTTTCTATAAATTCTCGAATAAGGTTTTGGTTTTCACGCAAAATATTTATCAAATTATCCGTTGATGAGTTGCCGAATCTTAACCAGATCACTTTTGGTGGGATCCCTAATAACAGGGTGAGGTCGAAAAAATCAGAATCGAAAGTAACGATAGTATATCCCTCATTCTTTGCGTATTCCCAGATTTGACGGTCGGTAGAATTCTCAAGATGAAGTTCGCACACTTGTTTTGCCTCGGGAAAAACATTCTTTAATCCCTTAACTGCTCTGAAGGAGATATTTTGATCAAAAAGGAGTTTCATTAAGCCACACGAAGTTTATGTTCTTTATCGGCAGCAAAAGCAAGACATGCTTTGATATCTTCTAATTTCAACTCTGGATAGTCTTTAACTATTTGATCGTTACTCATTCCAGATGCTAACCAGCTTAGGATGTCATAAACTGAAATCCTGGTTCCTTTTACACAAGGCCGGCCAAATCTAATGTTTGGATTTATTATTATTCTGTCAGTATAGCGGATCATATGATAAAGTTTTATCAAATATACGAAAAACTTGGATGCTTGACAATATGGCTAATATTTTTGAGGCATAACGGTCGGCTTGCAGCCGACGTGCAGGGATTACTTGGTGAAATATTTGTATTCGTTTCTTCATGAATAAATCTCTATTCCGTTTACTTTGAATCACTTAGCCTGCATGGTTTCGGCTGCAAGCTTGTGTGTGCCCTGCATGAGCATGCAGCGCACACCCTCCGCAGGCTCGATAAAAAGTTTAAAAATACAAATTTATCTGAGACTGATACGAAGGGTGTGAAATTTTCCAGAGGGTGGAAGTCCCTTACGGGCGGGGGTGACGCCCCGAACCGTTAGCAAGCCGCAAGGGTGCAGGCCGTGAGGCCTGATCTGAAGGAAGCGGGACTGCAAAGACCGGTACTGAAGAACATGAACCGGATAGGAGGCATTACAGAACGGATGAGACATCACAGCCTGTCGACGTCCCAAGGCAAGAAGCAGCAGATTCTGTAATGTAGATCCGGCAGGAATTGGTCAAAGGAAGATGCTCTTACCAGGGGAGATCCCGGGCAACCGGGAAGTCAGCCGAGGACATAGTAACTCCGGAAACGAGCCGTAACAGATCTACTGATGGTCTCACGGAAAGAGCGAAGGTCTGAACAAACACCGCAGCGGAATCTGAATGACCGTGCATACCGGCGCTAAACGAGGGTACTCAGGCCGGGAGCAACATCACCGGAAACTGCTGCACAACAGTAAACAAGATGGACTTGTTAACCAGAATTCTAAGCAAAGAGAACCTGAGAGCGGCCTATGAACAAGTAGTCCGTAACAAAGGATCAGCTGGTGTTGACGGCATCAGGATTGATGACCTGAAACCCTTTCTGCAGGATCACTGGGACAGATTGAAGGACGCACTGGAAGCCGGGATATACCAACCCAATGCAGTACTGGGAGTAAAGATTCCCAAGCGCAATGGGGGAGAACGGCTGCTGGGAATTCCTACGACCTTCGACCGGATGATCCAGCAGGCGATCCATCAGGAATTAAGTCCGTTGTTTGACCCGGAGTTCTCGGAATACAGTTATGGGTTTACTCACAAATATTTTTATTTCATTGGTGTTCGTGAGCTCGCTTCGCTCGGTTCGACCGGGTAAAAGTGCCACACAGGCGATTAAACAAGCCCTGAGTTACATTAATCTGGGACACCGGTACATCGTGGACATTGACCTGAAGAATTTCTTCGACGAAGTGAACCACGACCACCTGATGAACCTGATTAAACGGAAAGTCGGGGATCCATTGGTTCTACGTTTGATCTGGCGATACTTGCGCAGTCCGCTGGAGATTGACGGAAAATTGCAGAATCGAAGAAAAGGCGTACCACAGGGAGGTCCGTTAAGCCCGTTACTGTCCAATATCGTTTTAAACGAATTGGATCAGGAATTGGAAGAACGGGGTCTCCGATTTGTCCGTTACGCCGACGACTTCAGCGTATTCGTCAAAACGCCCCGGGCAGCGCACAGGGTTAAACGCCGGATCACCGGGTTTATCGCAAACCGGCTCCACTTACTGGTAAACGAGAAGAAAAGCGCAATTCGCCGGCCACTCCAATATGAGTATCTTGGATTTGCGTTTGAATCAAGTTACCAGAGAGGAGTCAGAGGCCAGTACCAATTGGTGGTATCAGAATCCAGTTGGGAAGAGTTGAAGTACAAAATCACACAAATTACCCGGAAAACGATTCCGGCGAGTTTCGACGAACGCATCGCACGGTTAAACTTGCTCATGCGTGGGTGGTTGAACTACTTCAAACCGGCCTCGATCTTCGGTAAACTGAAAACGATGGATGGCTGGGTGAGAAACCGGCTACGTTATTGCATTTGGCATCATTGGAAGAAGCCTCGTAGACGGGCAAAGAATCTGACCCGTCTGGGGGTTCCCAATGATATGGCCTGGCAATGGGCGTACAGCAGAATGGGAGGCTGGGCTGTCTCGTGCAGTCCGATTCTCGTCACGACTATCACTCTCGACCGCTTGAAACGCAGAGGCTATGTCTCTTTTCTGGAATACTATCTTGATAAACGTTGATGGTGTTTGAACCGCCGTATTCGTGACCCGAACGTACGGTGGTGTGAGAGGTGTACCGGTGGGCTTTTCTGCTCACCGGCCGCCTACTCGATTATGCACCGGGCGGTTCTTGGCTGCAAGCCCCTCTTCGGGCTTGCAGAATAGATCACTCCCGCACACATCGCACCGAAAATGCATTAGACCGATAGCTGGGATAGTATGAAACGGAGTAATTGTATTCGTTCAGTCCGTGACCCCATGCCTTATAAGGACCATGAGACGTTGAACTCCACATAATTGACGCAAAATCAACGAACCGATGGCTTTGGTTGAAAAATTCAACGCCTGCTAATACGACATTAAATCCTGAATACCCCGTGTAAAGCAAAGGGCTACCGGCAAAGGCGTTACTCTGATATACAGCAAATAATTGGTTCCAATCTGTCTCAGATGGCACATGCCATCCTGGAGGACAAAGCCCTTGGATCTCCTCTGTATCTTCATAACACATCAGTTCATCCCATTGATAGAGTGCCCCGTATTGCGTGCAGTTAGCCGGAAGATCGTTGTAACAATATTTTTCCCCCAGGCAATTGTCCCTCTGGACTGATGATCCACCGATCTGCTGGCCGTGATTCAAATTCACCGCCAGCCAGCACTGGCTTCCGATTTGAACGGTTGGATATTTTTTGTTATCCCGGATGTCTGTAAGGGAATCTCCGCAGGAAAAAGACGCAGGATTCATCACAGATATTGATTTAACATCATTATCGCTGCAGTTAAACAGATTCGTGTAAGAATAGCTTATTGTTTTCAATCCAACACCCGCAATAGACGGATTGAAATAACCAGTTATCTGATCTACCCCTGGTCCTGAGTAGGTTCCTCCCAGCGGGATACCTCCTTTGAGTTTAAATGGCTTGGCGTTTAAGGTAGTGATCGTGTCAAAACAGACAGTAAAATTGACATCTGGCGACTCTCCAACAGACATGTCGATGGCGTTTGATGTAGCCGGATTATTTGTGACACATTCTGCATTTGATGTCAGAGTGCAGGTCACGAGATCCCCATCATCTGGATTGAATGTCAAATCTGGGTTGTTGGTTCCGACGTTGATTCCATTTGCTTGCCACTGATATGCTGGCATTACACCACCATTGACTGGTGTTGCGGTAAAGCTAACGGATAATCCTTCGCATACTGGGTTATTCGAAGCGGAGATCGAAATTCCAACTGGTACCAAAGGATTGGCTACCATGGTAATCGTATCGCTGGTAGCGGGATTTTTGGATGTACATTGTTCACTTGAAGTTAAAATGCAGTATACCTGATCTCCATCTGAAGGGGTATATGCAAATATTGAATCATTGGCACCTAAAGGATTTCCATTGACAACCCATTGAAAATCAGGTGAAGTTCCTTTATTACTTGTTAAGGCTGTAAATATTGCACTACTTCCTTCACATACCGGATTATTTGTCGTGGAAATAGAAATAGTTACCGGCAAATCAGGATAAACAGTCATGATGATCTCGTTAGAAGTAGCCGGATTGTTGGAGATGCAAACGGTATCTGAAGAGGTCAGGATGCAACAAACCGTGTCATGATTTGAAGGAGTATAAATAAATACAGAATTGTTAGTGCCCTGATTGATCCCGTTGACATTCCATTGATAACTCGGTGCAGATCCTCCATGAGTTGGAGTTGCCACATAGGATATTTGTGTTCCCTGACAGATAGAGTCATCTGAAGCTGAAATATAAACCAGCACCGAATCTTCTGTAGTTACGGTGACAACATACTCAACCGAATCTCCTTCACAATTCCCTATGGACGGAGTAATCGTGTAGGTCACAGTTTCAGAGATAGATCCAGTATTAGTCAAGACTTGGTCAATGGTATCACCTGTTCCGGGACCGTATCCAGAAATTAAAGGAGAGGAACCTGTTGCAGTCCATAAGAAGTTCGTTCCAGAGAGGTTGGAAGTCAGTGGAATATTAGTTGCTTCACCAGAACAGATCGATTTTACAAGGGGAACATTTGTAATAAATGGTGTGGGTGTTTGAGATATGTCAGTGGTATCCGATAAAATACAATCCCCATCTGGAACGCTTACCCAGTATAATCCTGAATTCTGAACCCAAATTGTTTGGGTGGTATCTCCTGTACTCCATAAATACCAATTCCTTCCTGTACCAGCATCTAATTGAATACTATCTCCAATGCAAATAATTTTATCTGGTCCAAGATTGATAGGAATTAATGGATAATAAGAAATTAATATGGTATCCATAAGGTTACAGTCTGGCTCTGTTGTGTTCACCCAATATGTTCCCGGACTATAAACCCAGATGGTCTGAGATGTTTCACCCGTACTCCAGAGGTAAGAGCTACGTCCATAACCTGCATCAAGTAATACACTATCACTAGGACAGATAGCTATATCCGGACCAAGATTTAGAGAACTAAAATCAGAAAAATATGTGTATTTACTGAAATGTGCATTGGTTGCTCCGAAATCCCAAGAAATGGCTGATAGCTGAAATGATTCCGGATTTTCTATTTGAACTGTAAGATACATTGGAAAATTTCCATACCCGCCACTTTCTGCAGATACCCATTCGCCAAAGGTGCCTGGTACTGGATTAAATGCCGATGGAGGAATCGCTATCCAAGAGGGTTTATATGTGAAATTTCCTTGGTTTCCATTTTTTGTAAACAGAAAGAATTTGAACTGAAATAAATTTCCGGAAGGAGGCGTCTGTGTAAATGTTACTCTTTTGGAAAGGCCACAAACTATAGGAGAAATCATACAAAATGATGCTTGTGGCGAGTTAATACCCGGTGCACCAGTGAACTCGGATACAAGAATGTGATTGTTCGCATGTATATATGCAACATTCCCGTATGGAAGACTACCATAAGTTGGAAAAATAAATTCCGCAGATTCTCCTCTGTCTATTATCAAACTCTGGATATTTATACTGTCGTTATAGGTTATAGCAGTTGAATCTTCATATGCGTAAACCATTATCCTGGAGTGAAATGGAATTAATTCATATGGTTCCCTTATTATAAAGTCATTCCCGGCTATGTTCCGGGGCAAAATCTGGTCCCCGGCAACATCAAAAGCATTTAGTTCGGTGTTTGGGATGAATACCATATCATCTGTTACTGTCACAGCAATTGGTTTATTGGAAAAAACCATGGTGCCCCCAATATGGTCAGTGGAGTCTCCTGATACAGCTTTCCCACTCCATGATTGTCCACGATTCAATACAACAGAAAAAGTGTCGTTAGCAATATGACCTACAATGTCTTTTGAGGGAATAATTTGAACAATAGTTGAATCTTCGGTAGCTACAATATCAAAAACATTTCTTGCCGGTGGATTGCAGAACGGGAAATTAGAAAAATGTTTTTGGGAAGGAATAATAAATTCATAACCAAGAGCATTTTTCCCATATAATGTATAGGTTGCTGCATTCTCAGGAGATTGTACTTCATAAATCGCACTAATCCTTTTATCTGAAGTTATCCTCACTCCGTAATTTAAAATTGTATCTGCGGGTTTATTTTCGATGATATTCAGAAAAGGTGTAAGATTGACTGCTTTGGCAGAATCATTTGTAACCGTTATAACGATGGGAATGAAAGATGAATTTGCGGGTTGCTCGATTTTTACCATTGCCGGGCCTTCAGCCGTTGTAATATACAAACAAATGGGTTGATTTAATTGAGTTACAATGACTGAACTTGGCGGGATGGTTTGGGTTGTAATGGCTGGTGCAGCAAACCAGAATTCATAATCGGTTTGACAAAATACGTTTGTATGAAATAGAAAGAAATAGAGAAATAAAATAATTCGAACAAAATTAATAAAAAATATACGTGAGTATAACATTTCACGATCTTGAGAAATGATGGAACACTTGTGAAGATCTATGTTCAAGTAGCGATAATAGTCAACCAAGGATTATTTATGGGCAGACATAAAGACTACAGTTTTGACCAACTGCTACACAACAAGTGTTAGAGTTAAAACCTGCTGTACATGATCCTAATGGGTTATCGACCAAGCTAACTTTAATATAAGGCATGCTTGTCGAATAACGTAAATGATAGTATGATATAGTTTTATCGTACTGTACTTGGGCGATTGGAGATGAAGTACATGATGTACATGTTGAACTTGAACATTCTTGAACAATAATATATAAATTACAATACTTTGCTCCACAGTCAATTGTCGGATCCAGAATTGTAACATATAGATCATAATCCGTTAATGCCTCAATTGATTTTTTTGGTGAATCTTTTCCGAATGTTGGAAAGAAAAACAAAGCAAAAATCGCCATTCCAATAAATCCCATTATCGAAATAGCAAGAATTGATTTTTTCATTTTACATGATTTTAGAATTGCTAAAAATTACCGATAGTCCTTACAAATATACAATAAAATTTCTTAAAAACCTATACTTCAGATACTTTCTTTCGAAATTAAAAAAAATAGAAATACGTCAAATGAATGAATAGGAGTGTGTCATTACGTTACGCCTGGTGCATAACGGGCGGCCAGCAGCCGACGTGGCGGTTCTTATTGTTGTTCTGTTTGTATTCGTTTCTTCATTTGTTACTTGCATCCCGTTTGCTTTGGATCACTTTGGCCGACATGATCGGCTGATGGCTTGTTATAGGATGGGTGCGATTAGATTATATCTACCTGGATAATGTTTACTACTTTATTAAAGTCACGATCCATCGTTGCTATTCTCAGATTGAATTCCTGAGCAATTACAGTTTGGTATGAGTCATCAAAATCAAGGTTGAATTTTTGAGAAATTCTTGTGACCTCATTGTATTTATCCTTTGGTAGTGAAACAATCGTGGAATACTTCAGGATATCAGACAAGAATTCCTCAAACACCTTGGGTTTCTTTTGCTTTAATAAAATGACTCCAATGGAATGCAATGAAAAGTCTGACATGTAAAGATTCTCAATATTGGCGCTTAATAGCTCTTTACATATTTTTTTCTTTTCCTGACCAAGCAGAACCTCAAGGAAGATATTGGTGTCAAATAGGAAGGACATTTAACGGAGGTCATTGATTCTATGTTGTAACTCAACAGACGAATAATCTTTTTTCATTTCTTTCAATCCGTTTTCCCATGAAAATGAGAATTTTTTACCTTTTTTTTTAGTCTTTTTATCAGTCTGATATTTAGCTAATAAAAATTCAGCATATTCAACTAACTGACGTTGAATATCTTTTGGTAAATTCTCGAATCCTGATATGAAGCTTGATAATTCCATCTTGACCTCCACTAGATGAACAAAGTTAGTAAAATTCTTTATGTTTCCATTGTCGTTTACAAAAAATCGCACCTTTCCTATAACGCCCCGCCAGCACCCGCCGGGGAGGGATTTCTTGGCCGAGAGTTTGTATTCGTTTTTTACTCATTAATTTCCTTTGTCGTTCACTTTGGATCACTTGGCCTACCTGGCTTCGGGTGCTGGCTTGTTGCACTAAATCCCACCCCCGGTAAAAAAAAACCGGGGGATGGGATAGCTTTTTTGTGAATTCATCGTTCAAAAGATAATATCTCACCAAAATCAATTTGAATTATGAAAACACAGTCAAAGCTAAGCAAAAAAAGAATCACTTATGCCGAACAGGCATGTGAAGAAATTCCCGGATTCAGGAAGCTCTATAAGGAGCTTGAGGAAAAAATGGTGTTATCGGGTCAAACTGGTAGTACCTTAAGCAATTACGGGCGCAAACTGGCCCATATCAGCTTGCAATTCCACAAACTGCCTCAGGATATCCCGGAGAAGGAAATCAACCGCTACCTTGCCGGTTTGGCCAGGGAATCGAAAACTCCTTCCCTTAGCAATTTCAAACATACCATTTATGGTTTGCGTTTTTGCTATCGTATGCTTGGCATGAGGGAGAAAGCCATTAAACTGCCAAGCCTTAAGCAGGAACATAAACTTCCGGTGGTGTTGAACTACCAGGAATGCATTGCTATGTTCAAAGCGCCGGAGCTATTAAAACACCGTGTCTTGCTGGCCCTGATCTATTCTGCCGGGCTACGCGCCTGCGAAGCGAGTCATCTGAAAATTGGGGATATCGACTCAGGGAGGATGATGATCCATATCCGGCAGAGCAAATTCAGAAAAGACCGGTATGTTCCATTGTCCCCACTGATCCTGGATGGACTGCGTAAATATGTTCATGCCTGCCAGCCGGTAGAATACCTTTTCAATGGACATGAACCCGGCATACCGATGAGCATTAGAGGTATGCAGTGGGCACTTCGTGAGGCGGTCAAAAAATCCAAACTCCAGAAAGGAATTACTCTCCATACCCTTCGTCACAGCTATGCCACGCATTTGCTTGAGTTTGGCATGGATATCCTCACGATCAAAGAACTGTTGGGTCATCAGAGGATCACTACTACGATGGTCTACCTGCATGTTGCCAAACCCAGACGTACCAACCTGTTCAGCCCGTTTGACAGGTTGTATCACAAGGATTGAGGCCTCCTTTTGAACTGGCCCAGGTAATCGACCGGTTCGGCACTTCCTTTGTTGAGACTTACCGCCCAAATACCTATGTGCAGCGGATATTACGGGCTATCCATATGTGTCGTACAGAAGAGCTGGGATGGCATAAGGATCGCTGCGATGAGTGCGGACATATACGTATCTCATACAACAGTTGCCGGAACCGTCATTGCCCAAAATGCCAGAATACCCAAAGGGAAGCCTGGATTGAAAACCGAAAGAGAGACCTGCTTCCGGTTCCCTATTTTCATGTTGTGTTTACGGTACCTGATAAACTCAACAGTTTGTTCATGCATGATCCACCGGGGATGTATAATCTTTTATTCCGAACTGTATGGGAGACGCTTGAACAGTTTTCCTGGACCAATTTGCAGGCGGAAACCGGTGTGATCGCAGTATTGCATACCTGGGGCCAAAACCTCTCTCTTCATCCACACTTACACTGCATTGTTCCGGGAGGCGGATTGGATATCAAGGGGCATTGGAAACAGGTAAGAATATCCAAAACCGGAAAAGCATATCTCTTTCCGGTTGAAAACCTCTCCACAGTTTTTCGTGCTAAATTTATTGCAGCCCTAAATAAACGCCGCCAGCTTGAATCATCATTCGAGCGGGAACTTAAAAAAACCAATTGGGTGGTATATGCCAAAGAGCCATTTGGTGGCCCGCAGCAGGTAGTTGAATACCTTGGCCGGTACACACATAAAACTGCCATCAGTAACCACCGGCTCCTTTCGATTGATGAAAACGGGGTAAGGTTCAACTATCATGACTATCGGGACAATCGGCAAAAAAAGATGACCCTTTCGGGAATTGAGTTCCTTCGCCGATTCTGTCAGCATATATTGCCCAGGGGCTATGTTCGGATCCGCCACTTCGGATTGCTCTCAGCTACGAAACGAGGACAATTACGGAGTATTCAGAGGACTCTGGGAGTAGTAAATACGATCGGGAACATAAAAAAAGATTGGAAGCAGATCTGTCGTGATCATCTGAGTTATGATCCGGATCTGTGCCCTCATTGTAAGAAAGGAAAAATGATTACCATCGAACGTTCTGGCCCTGTCAGAGGTCCGCCGTTAAAGGCTATTAACCCAAAAGATGCAACCAGAAAACAGCAGTAATTTTTTAAATGTTCAGAAAATGGACCCGATCGTGTATTGCTTATTACCACCAAAAACTCAGAATCAACAAATTTCTCCCCTTGGTTTTCCCCCCTTTTTGATCAGCTCGGTGTCTGAAACACGCGATGTTTCTTTCGGCTTACTACGGAACTGACCCTCCCATTTGACTTAAACCCCATATTCAATACATTGCTTAGCCAGCGTGGGATTCCGTGCAACAACGGCTTCATGTTGGGTACGCTTTGCGT
>ERZ889078.851-NODE-851-length-26069-cov-11.425540_pt1 | contig 26069 bp, 14 predicted proteins | sample MGYA00521266_ERZ889078 | MGnify/ENA primary metagenome ERZ889078 (study PRJEB32303, sample SAMEA104408618) | aquatic metagenome | biome: Brackish water; feature: Pelagic; material: water | place: Baltic Sea | collected 2014-06-16T06:34:00 | depth 76,534 m ...
TGGTGTAAATAAGGTTGATTTCAGTCGCTCTGAAATTGGTCATCTTTCTTGTCCATTTTTGTGGATTTGAAATGGCGAATTGAGCGTATCCGTTTTCTAAAAACACAGCATTATCCACGGCATCATCTTCATACTGGTCGATTTCAAACAGGTTGAATTTTGACTCTAGCGCTGTTTGAGAATTGATGGTAAAGTCCGCTTCGGAAAACTGTTGTTCTTGTGCGGATAAAAACAGCGGGAGAAAGGCAATTACAATTATCCAAGATGGCCTCATAGACTAGTGTTTGTTTGGAAAACTAGATGTCTAATGATAGCGAATTCCACAAACAGCCGATTCTCAATGTTAGAGAAACGGCTGTTTACGATTAAATAGTATGCGATGAATTATCCGAAAACTCCAACAAGAGTAATAGATGGCGTATTAATTCTTGACGAATCGAATTGTTTTAACTCCTTTATCCGAGTTCAATTGTATGAAGTAAATTCCAGCAGTTAAGTTCGAATTCAGGTTTGAAATTGCAATTCTGTTGATGCCTGAATTGAACTTGGTGGTTCGATGACCTAATTCTTGTCCCATTACGTTCACCAAAACAACATTGGTAATAACAGCTTCTTCCAAAATCAACTCTAACTGGCTGTTCCCATCGATTGGATTTGGATAAACTCGAACGGTACGGAAAACTCCCGTTTCTTCGATTCCGATTGAACTAGCATTCGGATTAATGTTAATGTCATCGATATACATATAGCTCTGGTTGTCGCTCAACGCCTCAAATCTTACAAGCACGTGAGGTTCTCCTGCCATTGTAGCCAACGAAACTTCGTCTTCTCTCCAGTCACTTTCATCAGGAACAAACGTGTTAGAAACGTTGCTACCGGCTGTGTTAATATCATCGCCATTCTTGGTGTAACGCAAGGTCCAAGATTCACCACAATTTCTAGAAGCGTAAATTCTCAATCGCTCACTGTGATTAGTGGAGTTTCTATTTGAGTGTGCTAATCGGAAAGTCAAAAAAGCATCTGCCGATTCAACATCCGTCATATCTATTGGTGGGCTGATAAGGCTATTCATATTACCAGAAGTAATGCTTCTCAAATTGATTCTTGCCGAAGCATTACCTGTGTAAGAAGCTGTAGTATTCCGTTGCCAAGTAAGCCCGCCTGGTGTTTCTATTGACCATTCCAGCTCAGGGTCAGAATTATCTGGGAAACTAGAATCTTCCATTCCTTCAGAATAAGGACCGTCTATTCCTCCACCTAATTGTGTTACAACAACTGCGTCTTGCAGTGTTTCTGATTCTGAACCAGCTGCGGTCGAAATTGTAAGTGTCACGTCATAAGTTCCTGCAGAGTTGTAGGTAATTGTAGGATTTGGATTGTTGCTTGATGATGGTGTTCCACCTGGGAAAGTCCAGCTCCAAACCCAACTTGGATCTACATCTGCTCCCCAAGAATTGTCTTCAAATTCTACTTCCAAACCTTCACAACCCAAAGATTCATCTAGGAAGAATTCAACATTTGGCACACAACTATTGCTAAATCCGTCAGCAGTACCAGTATTGTTTCTGTTTGTAGATGCCCAATAGTAATTTCTCTCTCCAGTACCACTACTTGCAGCCATTTGCATTTCTTCCGCTTGTTCCTCGGTAAACATTCTAGGGCAACTCGTGTAATCCATATAATTGTGAACGTTGTCTAGACTGCCACATGTAACCTGACTTGTGTTACAGCCACCAGAAGTTCCAGTAGTGTTTGGAGTGTCACTAATACCATCGTCAAAATTGCAATTGGAGGCTTCTTCTGGTTCGTTTGTTGGCCCCCAAGTGTGAGATAGGTTTAACCAATGACCAACTTCGTGAGATACAGTACTTTGTAATTGTGCCGCCCTAATGATAATTCCGTTTCTATACGCATTTACGCTGCCTGGCAAATAAGTGTAGCCACCAGATCCACTTTCCATTGTATTTACCAGCCAAACCTGCAGGTATCTTCTCGTTTGGGTATTCCAATTTACGAGGTCTTTGATGTCTTCGTTACCAGCGTAAGTCAAATTCGATTCTGTTCTTGTTATGCCATCAGTGCAATTCCCGTTATGGTCAATTTTAGCCAACCTAAGTTCGAATTGCGGGTCACCAATAATGTCATCGAAGGGTGGTGTTACAGACGAAATATTACCATTCTGGGCACGTAATTCCAGATTAACGTACTCCAATACGCTGATGATTGCGTCTTTGGAGAGGTTTTCTGACCCGTTATCATGAATGACGTGAAAGACTACAGGAATAACCTTCTGACCACCTGCTCTCTGATTTTCTGGCAACGCACGCAGTTCTTCCATCTCGCGTAAAAATTGCTCACGATTTGCACGATTTTCTTGGCTCCGTTCTAACGCCTCATTTGTTTTGCTATGTGTAAAACAAGGCAGCTTTTGAGCAGTTGATAGAAACGGAGCTATTAGAATGGCTGACAAAAAAAGCAGCTGGAAATAGGGTCTTCTCATTTGTTTGGTTCAATTTCAATAGGTAAACGATAGAATTTACTCGATTGTTTCGCGAAGATAAAAGGAGAAAGAGGTAAAATCAGCCGCCAGTTGACAAACTAAGAGAATTGGAAAGACAAAGAACAAGGCAATTGTTTCGGTACCACACTTTTGACGAATGTCAGTTTATGAAGTGATTGCCCTCACTAAATAAGGGGGCTGTTGAATCGTTCTTTGAAATGAACTTCAGGCTAGCCGTATGCAAAACATTCTAATTCCCACAGACTTTTCACTAAACGCATTAAGAGCTGCGGAGTACGCGATAACCATTTTTGGCAACTCGGCTAATTACACGCTCGTAAATTGCTACGAGGTACCGCATTCTGGCGCCACCATGCTAATTTCTATTGCAGATATTTTAGAGAAAGATTCGTTACAGCTACTTGCTTCCGAACGAGAAAGGCTTATTGGTATGTATGCAGCTTTGGGTTTAAGAATCGAGGTTAAATCCATAATGGGCTCTCCTGCAGTGGCTGTGAGGAAGATTGCAACTGAAAACGATTTGGTAGTTATGGGAACAAAGGGCGCAACAGGACTAAAAGAAGTTTTTGTAGGCAGCGTGGCTTCCAACGTATTAGAAAATGTTCCATGCCCGGTAATTGCTATTCCGGAGATTGCGGCAAACGTTAAACCTGCCAAAATTCTATTTGCGGCAGATGATAAATGTTTGTCTGAAGGAGAATTACCCGAAAGATTGGTTGGTCTTGCTAAGTTTTTTGAGGCCGAGGTTCTTATCTTAAATGTGGTGCCCAAAGGTGAAATTTCTCATGTAGGAAACAGCGCTGAAAATTCACGTAAGCCTACTAATGCGTTCGAAAATGTTAAGCATAGTTTTCATTTTATCGAAGATGAAGAAGTAAATCATGGTATTGAGGAGTTCATCAAAAACAATCAGGTGGATATGCTTGGAATGATTACAAGGAGAGATGATTTGTTCTCTAGATTGTTCGGGACTAGCAACACAAAAAGTATGATGATGCATACGAATGTTCCCCTTGTAGCATTTCATTAACTCTTAAAACACCTAGGATGAAAAGAATACTTATTCCAACCGATAGAAGTGCCAATGCAAACCACGCACTTAACTATGCATTAGAGTTATTTAAGGGAAGTCAGATTGAATTTACGTTGTTTCAATCTTTCCAATATCCAGTGTACACTACCGATATACCTGTGTTTTCTGAAGATTTAGGCATTGATGAAGCGCTTCTGGATTTGGAGCGATTGACTGACGTGCTGAGAGAAAAATGGTCATCGTCCAATTACACTTTTAAAACCATCGTTGAGGCTGGCCCACTTTCTATCAATCTCGAACAATTGGTAGATTCCTTAGGTATTGACCTCATTGTAATGGGAACGAAGGGTGCTTCCGGTATTTCAGCTGCTATTATCGGCAGTAATACCTCGGATGTAATTCAATCTGCAATCTGCCCAGTTCTTGCGGTACCGGAGAATGCAGTAATCAAAATACCTGCGCGAATACTATTTGCAATCGATAACAAAGGATTGACTAACGCCAATGTGATAGCATTGTTAACTGAAATTTCTAAAAGCTTCCAATCTCATGTTCATTTAATGAACGTTCTTGATGAGGGTAAAATGACAACTGTAGATGAAGCTGTTGAAGGATTAAAGTTGGATCATATTTTAGAAGAAGTAGAACATACTTTCCATTTTGAAAATAGCTCGGATAAAGCACATGCAATTGAAAATTACCTAAACCAGCATAACATAGACATGTTGGCGGTTGTGCCTCGAAAGAACAATTTTTTTGACTCCCTATTTAATCGGAGCGTAACTAGAAAATTGACGCTACATACCAAAGTTCCCATGCTTGCAATGCCTGATCTAGGGAACTGATATTCCACATTTAGTCTTGTTCACCAATTCTTAATTTAGCCGACCTTCAAAAAGACCGGATGGATAAGATACTTGTAGCAAATAGAGGTGAAATTGCCTTGCGAATCATGCGTTCTGCCAGAGAAATGGGCATTAAAACGGTTGCTGTTTTTTCTGAAGCCGATAGAAATGCGTTGCATGTTAGATATGCAGACGAAGCCGTTTGTCTTGGTCCACCTCCATCCAATCAAAGTTATTTACTGGCCGATAAGATTATTGAAGTCTGCAAGGAATTGAATGTAGACGGTGTGCATCCAGGCTACGGTTTCCTATCTGAGAATGCCGCATTTGCCAATGCTCTTGAGAAGGAAGGTATAATACTCATTGGTCCATCGGCATACTCCATGGAAATTATGGGTGATAAACTTTCTGCTAAGGCAGCGGTAAAAGCCTATAACATACCAATGGTTCCTGGTACCGAAGGTGCTGTGGAGAATCTGCAAGAAGCTATATCAACCGCAAGGGAAATCGGCTTTCCAATTATGATTAAAGCATCTGCAGGTGGTGGAGGTAAAGGGATGAGAATTGTGCACCAAGAGGCTGAGCTAGAGGAGCAGATGAATTTAGCCATTAGTGAAGCCACCTCGTCCTTCGGAAACGGGGCTGTCTTTATCGAAAGGTTTGTCAGTTCGCCAAGGCACATAGAAATTCAAGTGTTGGCAGATAAACACGGAAATGTGGTGCACCTTTTTGAACGGGAATGTTCTATTCAAAGACGACATCAAAAAGTAATTGAAGAAGCACCCTCATCGATTGTTACCGAAGAAATGCGCACAAAAATGGGAGAGTGCGCAAAAGATGTTGCGCGTTCTTGCGGCTATATTGGCGCGGGTACAGTGGAGTTTTTGGTGGATGAAAACCTGGACTTTTTCTTTCTTGAAATGAATACGAGATTACAGGTGGAGCATCCGGTTACGGAGTTTATATCGGGTGTAGATTTGGTGAAAGAACAGATTCGAGTGGCAAGAGGTGAGAAGCTTTCATTCAGTCAGGAAGACCTAAAGATTAATGGTCATGCCATCGAGTCGAGGGTTTATGCTGAGGACCCACAAAACAATTTCCTTCCCGATATCGGTACGTTGGAGCGTTATGTTAGACCTGAAGGTCCTGGCGTTCGGGTTGATGATGGTTTTGAGGAAGGTATGACAATTCCAATTTACTACGATCCGATGATTGCGAAACTCGTTGTGCATGCCGAAAATCGGGATGAAGCACGAGCAAAAATGATTCGTGCAATTAGCGAGTACCAAATAACTGGGGTTAAAACCACGTTACCGTTTTGCAAGTTTGTTATGGAGCACGAAGCTTTTATAACGGGTAAGTTTGATACTGGGTTTGTAGGCCGTTATTTTACTCCCGAATCGCTAGATAATAGAAATTCAGATGAACAGGAAGTTGCGGCTTTAATGGCAGCATACGTTGAAGACACATCATCAACAACTATTCTTAGTTCAGCATCTGTTTCATCTGTTTCAAACTGGAAAAGGAACAGAACTTTGCACGATTGACAGGTGTTTTGCACCACTGGCGCGAAATTTGACTTATCTTTTGTCTATGCGTCCCACCGCAATCATATTACTTCTCTTATGGTCGATATCTCTATCGGCTCAGGATATTATATCCAAAAAGAAGAAGTCTGCCTTGCCCGCAAACGAACTTGCGGTTGCAAAAAAGCAAGATAGCTCGGCATCAGCGCTAATCAATGGACATTTGTATGACGCCATAATTATTGATGGCGACACAATTCCAGTTATCGCCCTTCCAGCTGCAAAAGCCACGGAAAAACGAGTCTTTAAGTCGAAAAGGGACGAGAAGAAGTATCGAAGATTGGTTTATCATATAAAGAAGGTGCTACCCTATGCCAAGTTGGCTGGTAAGAAAATGCGCGAGGTGGAAGAGGAAGTTGCTGGAATGAGCAAGAAAGAGCGTAAGAAGCGCATGAAGCAGTTGGAGAAAGAAATTAAGCGAGATTATGAGGGTGATTTAACCAAACTCACTTTCACGCAAGGTAGAATTCTGATAAAACTCTTAGATAGAGAAACAGGCAATATCTCTTACGATATCGTAGCTGAGTTCAGAGGTAAATTCTCTGCATGGTTTTTTCAGGGAATTGCAAAAATGTTTGATTATGACTTGAAGTCTGAGTACGACCCTGAAGGAAAAGATAAGTTGATTGAGCAGTTGGTACTGAAAATTGAGGCTGGCGAACTTTAGTCCTTTTTTGAGATTTCCAATTCTATGTGCTTCATGGCATCTCGCAAACGCGCAGCTTCAATAAAATCCAACTCTTTTGCCGCAGACTCCATTGCAACTCTAACCTTGCCCAATTGAGTCTTTAATTCGTCTTTACTCAAGTACTGAACACCCGCCTCGGCTGCTTGATTCAAGTCGTGTTCGGTATCGTACTTCTGTCTACGTTTCATAGTACCCGCTACAGAAGTTTGTTCCATAATTGCTTCTTTGGATTTTACCAAGGCAGTTGGAACCAAACCGTTGTCTGTATTGAATTTTATCTGCTTTTCGCGCCTTCTTTCGGTTTCGTCCATTGTTTGCTTCATAGATTTTGTAATCCTGTCGGCATACATTATCACCAAACCATTTATGTTTCTAGCCGCTCTACCAGCTGTTTGCGTTAGTGCACGAGAAGAACGTAGAAAACCCTCTTTATCAGCATCCAGAATGGCTACAAGACTTACTTCAGGAAGGTCTAATCCCTCTCTGAGAAGATTAATTCCAATTAAAACATCAAAGTTTCCTAAGCGCAGGTCTCTCAAGATTTCGACACGCTCCACGGTATCAACTTCAGAGTGGATGTAGCGACAGTTTACATTCAATCGGCCCATGTATTTTGCCAATTCTTCTGCCATACGTTTGGTGAGAGTCGTGACCAAAATGCGCTCACCTTTTTTAATGGTTTGATCAACCATATCAAGCAAATCATCCACCTGATTTACACTTGGTCTTACTTCAATAATAGGGTCTAGAAGACCAGTTGGACGTATAACCTGTTCTGCTACAATTCCACCGCTCTTCTCCAATTCGTAATCAGCTGGTGTGGCCGAAACGTAAATTAACTGATTGACAATTCCTTCAAACTCTTCAAACTTTAAGGGTCTGTTATCCATTGCCGATGGAAGTCGAAATCCATAATCGACTAGGTTTATTTTTCTGCTTCGATCGCCACCGTACATGGCGCCAATCTGAGAAACCGTTACGTGACTCTCATCAATAAACATGAGGAAATCGTCTGGGAAATAATCCATCAAGCAAAATGGACGAGTACCAGCTGCACGGCCATCAAAGTAGCGTGAGTAATTCTCGATACCCGAACAGTAACCAAGTTCGCGCATCATTTCGACATCGTAATCAACTCGTTCTTGAAGTCGTTTTGCTTCAAGCGGTTTGCCAATTTCATTGAAATAGTCAACCTGTTTAACCATGTCTTCCTGAATCTGCCAGATCTTTTCAAGAAGTGTATCTCTGGATGTTACAAAATTGTTTGCAGGGTAAATAACGGCTCTGTCTAACTCAGTAATAGTACTGCCAGAATTAGGGTCAATTTTTTCTATCTCTTCTATCTCATCACCAAAAAATACAATACGATACGCGTAATCTGCATAGGCTAAGTACACATCTACAGAATCACCTTTTACTCTAAATTGACCACGTTCTAATGTGCCTGTGGATCGTGCGTACAAGCTGGAAACCAAACGGTGTAGAAATAGATCTCTGCTGATTGATTCACCAACACTGACCTCAACTGTGTTGTTTGCAAAATCGGTTGGGTTACCGATACCGTAAATACATGAAACAGATGAGACGACAATTACATCTCTTCTACCAGAAAGCAGGGTAGAAGCAGCGCTTAATCTGTGCTTTTCAATCTCGTCATTTATCTGAAGATCCTTCTCAATGTACGTGTCCGTAACGGGCAGGTATGCCTCTGGCTGATAATAATCGTAATACGAAACATAGTACTCTACCGCGTTATTTGGGAAGAATTGTTTGAACTCGCCAAAAAGCTGAGCTGCCAAGGTTTTGTTGTGACTAAGAATAAGTGTAGGGCGGCCAGTTTGCGCGATGACATTGGCCATGGTGAATGTTTTACCTGAGCCTGTAGCGCCTAAAAGAACCTGGTCCTTATCTCCAGCATCAACTCCTTCTACCAATTGCTTGATAGCCGTAGGCTGATCGCCCATGGGTTTGAATTCTGCTATGAGCTCGAACTTTTCGTTCACTTAAGAGAATTGAAGTGTTCTACTAAAGCAGCCCGCTCTTGGTCGGTCAGTTTCGCATCCCAATGTATTAGCCAATAAAATAACATCGGCATTTCTTTCTTCTCTACAATTTCGGCTGCCTCTTTGGCCAAATGTTTTTGGTCTGCAATTGGGTATGATTTCCATTCGGAGAAGTTCATTTCCTCTCTTCCGTGCTCAATGTGTCCGTCAATCCAATAATTAACAGGAACAACATTGGCGTACCATGGATAGGTTGTCTCGTTTGAATGACAGTCCATACAAGCCTTATCAAGTATAGACCGAACATCAGCGTTATCGGTTTCAAAAGCCATTGTGGCATCAGTTGCAACTACCTCTCTTTCGTATGGAATGAATTGCACCAATGCCAAGACGAGAACAATCGGAACAAGAATTTTACGAGTTTTTGACATTTTAACTAATTATTGAACAAACAAAAGTAAGGTTGGTTTTCGCAACAGGCGTTTTCTTTGGCTTGCAATTGAATAATCCTCACATATAGTGGTGCAAATAGCCCATGGTTTCCATCAGCATGGCAACGCCCAAATGCACGATTAACCCACCAAAAATACTCTGGCTATGTATGGCCAGAACACCTAAAGCATAGCCACCGAAGAAGGCGCCAATGGCTTCTCCGGCAGGTTTTCCGAAGTGAAAAACACAATAGAAAGATGCCATTGGCAAGATTGCGCGCGTACCCATTATTCTAAACATGGTAATTGCCAATGCTCCTCTGAAAATGGATTCAACAGCTACGAATCCTGTTGCATAACTGGGTTCGAAAAGCACGGCTCGTTGCCAAATGGCTAAATCAAAAACGTTGGTAAAATTCCAAGGTTTATACTGAGGATATGCTTGCTGAAAGTCAGGGAAGAAAGAAGCGCCAATTATCAACGGTGCTACCAGTAATAAGACATAGAAATACGGTTTTAGCGTAAGCCAATCGCCTCTAAAACCAAAATCTAAAACTGCCCATTTGTGAAATAGAAATTTCATAATTGCCAATCCACCCAGAGCCATTACCATTTGATGAATGAAGAAATGGCACTTGGATGCGAACACCATTTCTGCCAGATTCCAACCGTATTCTCGTACCTGCACCAATCGAAAAATGTGCAGTTTCGGAATCATTGCTATGAAAACGAAACATGCTCCCAATACCCAGAACTTCCAATCTCTAAGGAATTTGACCGAAGAACCATTTGCACATAGAAACGCTGTTAAAAAGTAAGACCCGCCATAAAGAATGCTGTAATAAGAAAACCTAGGAATAAACCCTCCACCTAAATTGAACGGACTTACATCTACTGTTGGCGAATAATTGATGTACATGCATATACCCAGAACCAACATGGTTATGCAATAAACGACCCAGTTGAAATCCTTCTTTACAAAATCTGCTACTGCGTGGTACAGTTCTTTCATCAATGGCGAATATCGGAAACCTCGTCCACCCGACATTTGGCTTTTATTCCGTTAAGATTCAGCAATAATTTGAACCTTGAGTGCGTAATGCTGTTCATTAAAAAACGATGAAATGAAATATTCAATCGCATTATTATCGGTCATTCTCATTGGAGCGATGACTATTTTCGGAACAGAAAAAACGGAGAAAAAAATGAGCAATAAAAGCGAAGCCGCATTGGAGAAAGCAACATTTGGCGCAGGATGTTTTTGGTGTGTGGAGGCTATGTTTCAGAATATCAAAGGGGTAACTAAGGTGGAGTCTGGTTACAGCGGAGGTCAAGTGAAGGCGCCTACTTACAAAGAGGTTTGTAATGGAACTACAGGTCATGCAGAGGTTATTCAGGTGACGTATGACCCAGATATTGTTTCATACGAAACGCTACTAGAAGCGTTTTGGCTTGCGCACGACCCGACACAACTCAACCGTCAAGGTGCCGATGTCGGAACGCAATATCGTTCAGTTATTTTCTATCACAGTGCCACACAAGAAATGTTGGCCAAGGAGTACAAGAATCGTTTGAATGTGGAAAATGCTTACGGAGCTCCAATTGTAACGGAAATCTCAGAAATCACTAATTTCTACCCAGCCGAAGATTACCATCAAGATTATTATGATCAAAACCCTGGTAATTCGTACTGCAGAATGGTAGTTGGGCCAAAGCTGGAGAAATTTAGAAAGGCCTTTAAGCAAGAAGAAGAGAATAATTAGCGTGCCATGTGCAGGCCGTTAAAGACGGATTTAGCGCCTTTTATATCTTCAGGCAGGCTTAGGAAAGTATCTCTTTACCTGAAAACAATTTCATAGGTTTTGTCGGCTACATACTCCTAACAAAACTGTGGAATTCGTCCAGTACTCCCGATTACAAATGGTGTTAATTGCCACATGCCGTTTAGGTATCTTCGCGAACCTGTATGGCCAGTAAATCGCGCACCATCTTCAAGAAAATTTTCAAATGGCTCGGCATTGTTTTGCTGAGCCTTTTCGTGTTAATTTTTCTGTTGATTCTCGCTTTGCGAACCCCATGGGCTCAGCAGTACATTACAAACAAGGCCATTTCGTATGTCTCTGAGAAAACGCACACTCGTATTGAACTACAAAAACTGTTCATCACATTCCGTGGCGATATTCAGTTAGAAGGTATTTATGTAGAGGACCAACTGAAGGACACCTTGCTTTTTGTTGGCGATTTGGAGGCTGGTGTGGCCTTTTTGCCCCTGATTGATGGCAACATCAACATAAGCCGAATCAATTGGAATGGCCTTGTGGCCAACGTAAACCGTAATCAGGATAGCGCCTTCAATTTCGATTTTCTCATTGATGCCTTTGCTAGCAATGCAGAGGAGGACACGGTAGCTGAGGCTGATTCTCCCTTGCCAAAAATTGCAATCGGTCCTGTGCATTTTTCAAGCTTTAAGTTGCACTATCGTGATGAGATTCTAGGGTTAGACGCCAAGCTTGATTTAGGAAAGTTGAGCTTAACTACGGATGAAATCGACCTGAACACATTAGCTATTAAATTGGATGAGCTTGCGCTAGAAAACGTAACACTAGATGCAACGAAATGGTTAGAAACTGCCGCTTCTGAAGAGGATACAACCCGGTCGCAACTACCCTTCATCTCTTGGAATAACATCAATTTGAAAAACGTCAAATTGAGTTATCGTTCCCCGGATGATAAACTTGTTGTTGGCACCGTATTGGGCGAACTCGCCATTTCAAATTCAGAGATAGACCTTCAAAAACAAGCCGTCTTTGTAAATGAATTGGCGTTGAAAAACACTGTTGCATTTGCTCAGCTTCCAGCTTCAGAACCGAAGGATACAACAGCTGTTCCTGAGCCTTTCGCTTGGCCAAATTGGAAACTGAAATTGAATAAATTGAAGTTGGTGGACAATGCGATAGATTTGAATGTTGGAGGCGCATTCGAAACCCCAAACGAGTTCAATCCAAGCAATATGCGAATCAATGGATTGCAGCTTCTGGTGGAGGATGTAGAGTTCATCCACAATACAGCGAAGCTTGATGTGAAGCACTTGGCACTCAAAGAGAAATCGGGTTTTGTTCTGAACCAACTTGGCCTAAAGGTCGAATTGAATAATGACCAATTGATTGTATGGAATTTGAACCTGCAAACACCCTTTAATCAACTTGGCGCAAACGTTTCTGTGGATTATAAATCGATTGATAGTTTGATTCAAAATCCCCTATCCTCAAGTTTTAATCTTGATTTGACTCAAGCCAACCTTTCTATTCAGGACGCTTACTATTTCGCTCCCAATTTGAAGGATGATTCTCTGCTTCAAGACATCGTTGACTATCCGCTAAAACTGAGCGGAATTGTTTCGGGAAGAATGGACGAGATTACAATCAGAAACTTTAAGGCAATTGGGCTTCGCTCCACCCAATTGAGTTTAGATGGAACTATTCGCGGTTTACCAGATACGGGCGCTATCTCGGTTGATATTCCGAATCTGAAGCTATCCCTCACTAAAAAAGACCTCGAAATCTTCATCAAGGAAAAGGAGAAAACGGCTTCCATTCCTGATAATATGCGCTTGACGGCAAGTTTGAAGGGAGGTGTAAAGGACCTGACGACCAAACTCGATCTTCAAACAGAGAAAGGCAACATCGGTCTTTCCGCGAACCTCAAAAACCTATTCGGAATTCCTTCTGCTAAGGGAAAACTGCAACTAACTAACATTGATGTTTCTGCTTTGGCTTCGGTTGAAGAATTGGCTACCGTTTCGCTTACGCTAGATTTTGACGCAACTGGAAACGCGCTCGACAATCTAATAGCCAATCTAGACTTTGCCTTTCAACAATTGAATTTCAAGCAGTATGATTATTCAGACTTAAAACTGAATGTTGCTGCAGACAAACAAAAGGCAAATGTTACGGCAGAGTTACATGACGAAAACCTCGATTTCGACCTTCAGTTAGAGGCCCTGCTAGACACGATTAAACCAGCCGCAAATCTGTTTTTGAATCTTAGAGGAGTGAATCTTTTTGCGCTTGGTGTTAGCAGTGAAGATGTACGGTTAGGAGGAGATTTGAAGGCTTCTTACAGCGGACTGCCCTCTGATTTTCAAAGTACGCTTGGGATAAAAGATGCCATTTTGGTAAAGGAGGGAGAGGTATATCGCCTGAAACCTTTAACCGCAAAGCTGGATAATTCTCCAAAAAGCACTTTTCTAGCGCTTAACTCTGAGATTATTAACGGTAATCTCTCAGCAAATACCTCAATCGACTCAATTGTTGGTTCGCTCACTAATTACGTGAAACGACTGGCAAGCACTGATTCCTTGCACCACGGAATTATGGACGATTCATTGGATGTGACGGCACATTTCACGATAAACAATTCGCTATTGTTAACCGAAGCATTGCTGCCTGATTTAACGCGGTTGGATTCTATCCACCTTGATCTGGAATTCCATCCATCACAGAATAAACTCGACCTTAATCTCATTGCGCCAAAAACTGTATATGCTGGAATTACCCTTGATAGCCTTGGGCTTTTTGCCACGGCAAATGGCGATCATTTGAATGGAAAATTGGCCTTCCAAAAACTGAAAGGAGGGCCAATTGATATCAATCGAACTACAGTTGATTTTGGATTGATTGATAAACTCGCCAATGTAAAGCTGGCGATTGCCGATTCGTTGGGAGGAAAGCTTGCATCTATCGGAACAATCATCGATTTGACTACTCAGAATACCCTCGTTAGCCTCATTCCGAATGATTTTATTCTTAATAGTGAGCAATGGAACATTCCTGCCGAAAATCAAATCTCATTCACAGACAAAGGAGTCATTTTTCGTTCTACGGATTTCTCAAATGCAGCTCAGCGCATACGGTTGGAAAACCTGAAAAGCGGCAATCCTTATGGGATGAAAGTGAATTTCGAGGGATTTGAATTAGCGTCACTCACAAGCTTTCTAAACGCTAACGATAGTTTGATTAGTGGCGAATTGAACGGTACCCTTCGACTTCTAAATCTCAATACACATCCTGGAATTGAAGCGGATATTAAGCTGAACCAGTTGGCTGTATTGGGATTGGACATGGGGCAATTGAAGCTTCTTGCCAATACAAAAGACAAGGACAAATACAACCTTAATTTGACCGTAAAAGGCGAAGCGATTGACCTGGAAGTCAATGGTTCGTTGATTTCCGAAGAAGAAATGTCGTTGGACTTGAAGGCTGATCTGCATCGCTTGGATGTAAAACTGATTGAGGGTTTTGCTGGAGGAGAGTTACAGAAGACCAGCGGAAGCATTCTAGCGCACACATCGGTTAAGGGATTGCTCAACGATATTCGTTACGAAGGCTCAGTTGCGTTTAATCAGGCGGCTTTTACCGTAACGCAGTTAAACACTCAATTCAGCCTGCCAAATGATAGGGTAACCATCGATAATGATGGTCTTGTTTTTAAGGCGTTCAATATCGTTGATGGAAACGGAAACCCAATTCAAATTGACGGGAAGATTGATACGCGAAACATGTTTGACCCTTCGTTTGATTTACGTGTTGTGGCCAATAATTTCCAACCGCTCAATTCTACAAGAGATGATAACGATTTGTTCTACGGAAAAGCATTTTTTGATGCTGATATTAAGTTAGGAGGAAAGGTAAGCCTACCTAAAATCAATGCGCAGACAAAACTGCTAAAGGGAACCGACATCACTTTTATTGTCCCCGAATCTCAAGCGGATATTGAAGAGCGCAAAGGACTTGTGACGTTTGCCAATATGAAGGATACGTTGAATGTAATTCTTGCCTCTGATAAACAGGTTGAAGAGTTGTTTGGGTTTAAGGGAGCTGATATAGTTGGATATCTAGAAATTGACCGATCTACCAAGTTTCAAATTGTAATTGACGAACGTTCGGGAGATAAGATTCAAATTCAAGGCGAGGCGAAGTTGAACGCAGAAGTAACGCCAAATGGCATCGTCACACTTTCTGGAAATTACGAGGTAGAAAGCGGCTTTTACTACCTGAATTTCTACGGACTTGCCAAGCGCAAATTCGAACTTGTTTCGGGTAGTCGTATTGTTTGGAGTGGCGACCCATTGGCAGGCGAGCTTGACCTGAAAGCGAAGTACAGTCTCAAAACCTCAGCAAGTGATTTAATGACGGATCAGCTTGCCCAAAGTGATGCGACCACGCTCACGAAATACAAGCAGGCATTGCCATTTGAAGTGATGCTCAACATCAATGGAGAATTGCTGAAGCCCGAAATCTTCTTCGGAATTGACATGCCGCCAAATGCCCGACAGGCGTTAGATGGAAACGTTTACAAGCGAGTTCGTCAGCTAAATGGCAATGCTTCTGAACTTGACAAGCAGGTATTCTCACTTATCGTTCTGAATCGTTTTTTACCACAAAGTTTTGACCAAATGGGTGGTTCTGGGTCGCAAAGCATGGCGCGTTCTAGTGCCAGTAAATTACTTACAGGACAATTGAACGCACTGAGTTCAAAGTATTTGAAAGGGGTTGAGCTCAACTTTGACCTTAACAGTTACACGGACTACCAGAGTGGCACCGCAGACGATAAAACGCAGCTGGATGTGAACATTCGCAAGGCGTTGTTCAATGATAGAGTGGTGGTTCAAGTTGGCGGCCAAGTAGATATTGAAGGGAAGAACAAAAGCTATGGGGCTGACGATATTTTGGGAGACATCAGCCTCGAATATCTTATCACAAAAGAAGGCGATTATCGTCTTAAAGCGTTTAGGAAGAATGAGTTTCAAGACTTGGTGCAAGGACAAGTGGTCGTGATGGGGCTTTCGGTGCTTTTCAATAAGAGTTTTAATGATTGGAAAGAGTTGTTGAGAAGCAAACCAAAACAAGAAGAACCAGTAGAATTTGAAGACGAACCAGAGATAGAAACGGAAGGTAGCAAAAGCGAATGATGAGATGGAAATCACATATCATTTTGGCGTTAGTGTTGCCTGCATTGCTGCTTGCTTCGTGCAACACATTCAAGCATATTCCCGAAGGAGAAAAACTTTATACGGGCGCTAAACTGAAGCTGAAAGGTAAGGGAAGTAAGACGTTACTGTATGATTTAGAAGATGTCATTTCCCCTAAGCCAAACAAGGTCATTTTAGGTGCAAGATTTGGATTGTGGGTCCATTTTCAAGCACAAAAGAAGATTGGTAAAAAGCTGTTTAAGAAGCTTGATACACGCTATGGCGAGGAGCCCGTTTATCTCAGTCAGGTAAACGCCATTAAGAATGAGAAGATCCTTGCAAATAGATTGGAAAATCGAGGCTATTTCGGGTCAAGTATAAGCGCAACGGTTAAGGAAAAAACAAGAACAGGCTCGATGGTTTATTCGGTCAATATTCCTGAACCATATCTAGTTCAGACCTACACTTATTTGCCCGATTCCACGGCTATCGATTCTTTACAACGTGTGCTCAAAGATTCCTTAATAAAGAAAGGTTCACAGTTCGATACAGAGTTGATGAAGGAAGAACGCACACGTATTGATGCGTACCTGAAAAACAAAGGGTTTTACCATTTTAACTCAGATTATCTGAGCTTCATTTCAGACACAAATCAGTATAAAGACAAGCGTCTGGATTTGTATCTCAAAGTGAAAGACAACACGCCTGCCGATGCGGTTGACATTTATCGTATCAATGAAATTTCGATTTTTCCAGATTACAATATCAATCAGTCGGCTACATCCACAACCGATAGTTCAGCACTTGAGGACATCGTTTTTTGGCAGGGGAAACGGAAGTTCAAGCCCAAGCATTTGGTTGATTATATCGGCATAAGAAAAGGAGATTTATTCAGCCAAAAACAACGGATTGCTACTAGCCGGAAGTTGTCTTCAATGGGTAATTTTCAGTATGTGAGTATTCGCTATACCACTGACACGCTTGCTGGAGATTCAGTAGGTCTGCTCAATGCATCTATGCAGCTTACGCCATACAAGAAACATGGGTTGCAAGTGGAATTGCAAGGCGTGACCAAGTCGAGCAATTTTGCAGGTCCAGCCGTGATTGCTTCTTACACGAATAAGAACATCTTCCATGGGGGCGAAATCCTGGAAATTGCTGGCGATTTCAGCTACGAATTTCAGATTGCTAAAGGCTCTACAAAAGGACTCGGTTCCTTTCAAGTAAAACTTTCCACGGGACTAACTTTTCCAAGAGTATGGCCAATCAAGATTAGAAGCAAAGGCGGCTATTCTGTGCCAAAAACAAAACTCGGCATAAACGGAAGCATGATAAGCCGTTTGCAGTACTATGATCTAGCGTCATTTCAGTTTCAATACGGTTTTCAATGGAACTCAAACAAGTACATCGCACATGATTTAACACCAATCGATTTGGTGTATTCTAATCTATTTAGAACCACGACTGAATTCGATTCAATCCTGTCGAATAATGCGTTTTTGGCACAGAGTTTTGCAGACCAGTTCATTCCGGGGCTTACCTACACATTCCTCTTCAATCAGTTGATGGATAAGGATCGAAAGCACCGCTTCTTTTTTAGGCTTACTGCGGATATTGCTGGCAACATCATTGGCGGAATTCAAACAGCTGCTAGCGCCAAAAAGGAGATTGCAGGGTTGCCGTATGCGCAATACGCCAAGGCGGATATTGATGTGCGCCACTACACGAAAGTTGGGCGCGAAAGCCAATGGATTAATCGTTTGTTTATCGGAGGAAGTATTCCCTACGGCAATTCATCCACCTTGCCGTATGTCAAACAGTATTTTTCCGGAGGACCAAATAGCATTCGGGCATTTCGGGTCCGCTCTCTTGGACCAGGAAGTTATGATGCTTCAGGTTCAGGTGTATCGTTTTTTGATCAATCGGGAGATATCAAATTGGAATTCAATACGGAGTTCCGCCATCCAATCTACAGTTTGCTGAAAGGCGCGGTTTTCTTCGATGCTGGTAATGTTTGGCTCGTTAATGAGAACTCCGCCTTGCCTGGCGGGAAATTTACCAAAGATTGGTACCGTCAAATTGCAATGGGATTTGGGTACGGATTTCGTTTAGATCTTCAATTTATAGTTGTACGATTTGATTTTGCAACGCCATTACGAACCGCAAACAACACATCTTCCGAAAAATGGACCGATGCCGTAGGCGTATGGCGTGGTGCTGGTTTTAGCGAAAATGTGGTAGTCAATTTCTCTATCGGGTATCCGTTCTAATTTTAGTCCGAATCATTAAGAGTCTTCTCAGCTTTTTTGTAAGCTGGCGTAAGTTCTTGAACCCAAGAATTATCATACTCTGCAAGGACTCCCGATTGGTCCGCTTCTTCCTTGGTAATTTTCAAGTCAACATACTTGGCCATTACCTTGTAAGTCTTTGGCTTTAGGTTCTTGATTACTAGGAGAGCGGCATTCATTCCAGATTTAACAGCAATTGGAACGCCACCGCCTAATTCGGCCCAATGGCCACCAAGCCATAGGTTTTTTACAGCCGTTTTATGTCCCGCAATTTTAGCTTGCATGTTGGCTTTTCCTGGACGAGCACCCATTAAGGAGCCATCACGGTTTCCGGTATAACGCCAGTGCGTAATTGGCGTGGCGATATCGCAGTATTCAATATGCGAACGAATTTCCTTGCCTAGTTTTTTCTCCACCCGGTCAATCAAAACATCAGCAAACTCTTGTTTGAACTTCTTGTAAGCTTCTCCACGTTTCAGGTTTCCATTTTCGTCAACCTCCGTTTTCCACTTGTCATCTTGGTCAAAGCTGGCGTAGCAATAAATGGTCATCGTTCCTTTTCCTGCTGGCGCGAGAGAAGGGTCACGAAATGAAGGCGCTAGAATGCTTATTCCTGCTTTATGAGGGTCGCCTAGGTTGTGTTCGGTACGTTTTACATCATCTCGAACAATGAAAAGCATGGCATCATCCAATCCAAAATCCTCTACTGGGCAATCAATTCCTAAAGAAATTGTTACAGCTGAACTGTACAGTTGAGCATTGTGAAGTTTGTCTTTCACCTCTTTCGGAATGGCAGTTTCGGGAAGCATCTTTTCGTAAAGCGTTTCAACATCACAGGCGGCTATAATATGCTTGGCTTTTACGCTAAACTTTTCGCCTTTCCGATTAAGTTGTATTCCGACAGCTTGACCATTTTCTAGTTCAACTTTCTCTACACGACATTGGTAATAGACATCGTTGCCCATTTTCTCAACCGCGTAATCCAACCATTCTGGGAAAACCTGACTTCCGCCTTTCGGTGGACTTTGATAATCGCCATAATACGCCCAACCTATCGGAACTAAGCACGAAAGAAGCTCCTCCTCTGAGCCAAAAATTTTCAACATTTCGGGATCTTTGAAATAGCGTTGAAGCCCTTTTACCGTCCCTTCTGGACCAGTGAAACGAATGTGTTTTAGGAAGACGAGAGCAAATTTCAATCGGGTCATGTTGAAAACCATCATCTCCAATAGACTCATGGTTTCTAATGATCGCGTGAAGGCTGGTAAGCTGTCAAACGCACTTCCAATTTGCTTTGCATCCTTGAAAAAGCGTTCAATCCCTTTTTTCTCGTGCGGAAAAAGTTTGATGAATTCTTCCTTTAAATCATCTGGCTTATCAGTAAGGAGGTAATCGTAATTATCGCCTTGGTAGCGTTTAATATTTGGCTGAGAAAGGGCTGTTGGATGATCGGTTCCAATAAAATCGAAAATGCGAGTAACAAGACCTTTTGGTCCGCATTGATTGAGCCAATGAATGGCGCTGTCAAATCGGAATTCCTTTCTCTTGAATCCAGCTAAGTAACCACCTGGTCGTGTATCCATTTCAAAAACACCAACAGAAAGTCCCGCTCGGCTGAGAAGAGCAGCAGAGGTTAATCCACTAATTCCCGCACCAATTACGATTACATCGTACTCAGGTTTGATAACCTTTTTTCGAACGAAACTCAATTTTTCATTTTTTCAATATCAACCACTTGCGCCAAAGTGTTTATGATGGTTTTGTGCTTACGCACGAATGGATTTGTCTTATCCCAAACGTAGCCAGCAAGCACGGAAGTAAGCTGTTTTTTCATCAACTGATTGATGTTTACATGGAAGAAAATCTTCTGCAAATCGCCCGAGTACCATTCTTTCACGTACGTTCTGAATACATCAATGCCGTATTCCAAATGTTCAACGTATTCTTTTTGCCAATCTATCTTCTCTCCATTGAGTTCTCGTTCCACCAATTTTGCCGCTGTCAATCCACTTTCGGTTGCAAACGCAACTCCTGATGAAAAAACGGGGTCTAAGAATTCGGTTGTGTTTCCTGTAAGTACAAATCGGTCTCCAAAGAATTTTTCGGAAGAACGCATGTAATCCTTATGAACCTTTGGTTCCCAGAGATATTCGCGGTCTTTAAAACGTTCTTTGAACTTAATTGAACGATCAAACATGTTATTGAAAGCAGTAGTGACATCTGCACTTTCTTCTGCAAACTCTGAGAAATACTTTTTGTTCCCTACAAAACCTAGAGATGTATTTCCATTATGAAATGGAATTACCCATAGCCACAAATCCGTCTCTAAAATCTCGAAAGAAATCTGAGTTGGATTTTCCCACTTATCTCTGGTGTCATCGTTCAGCTTAACATATGTAGCCATGTTGCTTGTTGGCGATATGTGCAAAGGAATGTCAAGCATTTTGGTGAGCACACCGCCATAACCGCTACTGTCAATCACATATTTGCATCTGTATTCTTCTACGCCTTTCTGCGTGTCCACTTCAAATTTTACGCACTCTTTTGAGCCAAAATCGATCGATTTGAGCGTGCTCAAATACTTAATGTTTACACCTTTTTTCTCAGCTGCATCTGCTAAAGCTTTGTCAAATTGGCGTCTAGGAACTTGCCAAGTCCAGGTCCAACCCTCTGTGAAATTATCGTCAAAAGAAATACGGAATTCCTTACCGTCTTTAATGAATAGTGCGCCTTCCTTCACCACAAAGTTTTGCTCTTCGAGCGCAGGCAGAAGACCAACTTCTTCAAAATGTGCCATACTTAACGGAAGCAGGCTTTCGCCAATTACGTAGCGCGGGAAACTTGTTTTCTCAACCACCAATACACTGTAGCCTTGATTTACCAAATAAGTAGATGCGACCGTGCCTGATGGACCAGCGCCAATTACCAATACATCAACTTCTTTTATCATACCTGCTTTATTCTTTCAAGTAGTTTTTTCTTATCCAAAAACTGGCTACAAGTAACTACAGAGCTAATGGTAACGCCAAAAATACCGTGCAAGTTTAAATACTGACCAGTTAGCCAAAGGTTAGAGATTTTAGTCTTCGGAGAGATGAAGTTTGTCAGTCCTTTCCTATAATCTTTTTCTGTTCCGTACATGTTGCCATCATCGCTGCCAATGTAGTCTCTAAAAGTAAGTGGAGTGGAAGCGTGTACGCTTTGAATATAATTTCTGATTTCGGGGAAACGCTTTTCTACCGCTTTTAGCACTTGCTCAGTCTTTTCTGACTTAAACTGTTCGTAATCCGAAGGACGTTCGCTCGGAGAGACAATGGAATTGTGGCTGTCTTTCCATTGTTCCACTTCGTCAAACCGCATGTATGTCATAATTGAAATTCCATCGGCATATTCTTCCGATTTAGAAGTAGCTGGTGTGCTCAGCATAAACTGTAAGGGCCATTCATCTTCCCCGTAATCGGGCTTTATCCATACATCATTTGTAGTATGATGATAAATGTTGTGGTTGAGGTATGAGAACGAGTTCGGCTTACAAACGATATGAACGGTGAAACAGGAAAGCGTGTTTGAAACGCGCTGTAATCGATTGAAATACGATGGCTTAAAATGCTCCTTACCAATGACGTTTAAGAGAATCTTCGGCTGAATATTAGAGATGAAATTTTTACCACGATAAGTTGAACCGTCTGTAGTTGTAACTGAACTCAATTTGTCTTCTGATAAGTCAAACGCAATTACTTGCTTTCTTCGAAGTATGTCTCCGCCCTTTTCATGAATTGACTTTGCCAATTCTCGCGCAATTTGAGAACCACCATCAACGCAACGATACGCGCTCTGTATATAGCCATTCGTGACTAAAGCATGGATGTATAACGGACATTTATCTGCCGAACCAGCGTAAAGCAAATTAGACCCTGCGAGAACAGCGCGAAGCTTTTCATCGTCTGTAATTTGCTCAATGAATTGCTTGGCAGAAAGTTCTAGAATTGAATCGTCAGTATGGTCGAACTCTGATAATTCTAGCTGATCGAGCGGGAAAGTCTTTACTATTTCTTGTATGGTTTTTGAATACTTCCGAATGGCATTTACTTCCGCTGGAAAGTCGGCAATTAAGGTGTTTTCGAAATCGGTCCAAGAACTGGCGTGGTGAAATTTTGAACCATCGTCAAAGCTGATTTGGTCAAAGTTCTTCTCCATTTTTCGCCATTTCACAGATTCGGTCAGCCCGAAATATTTGAAGTAGGAGTGAAGCGCTTGACCTTTATCCAAGGCGGGTAGATAATGCACTCCTGTGTCAAAAACAGTTTTATCTCGACTGAAAACCTGCAATGAACCGCCTAGTTGTTGGTTTTTCTCCAAAACGCAGACGCTATGGCCGTGGTCTGCAAGAATATAGGCGCATTGTAAACCGCCTAATCCGCTACCAATAATTACAAAGTCGTACACCTTCTCAGCCATTCGGCTGCGAAGTTCGCATTCGTAATAAAACTTCAACTACGCTGATTTACGCAAGATGTAGGTGACGTTAGAGCTTGATTTGTTCTCAAGTCGTTCCAAATCCAATTCGAATTTCTTCGCGAACGAAACCACTCGCTCCTCTGGTAGGAACTCTAAATCGTGTTCAGTCTTATTAAAACCAAAGATTTTGGTGCTGAATACTTCCGTCATTTTAGTTACTCCGTGCTTTTTCTTCTCATCTTCAATTCCATCTCTGATAATGATGGTTCCGCATGGCAGAAGCTTTTCCGCACACCTTTCTAATAATGCTTTTTGGTCAGCGGCAGGGAAATAATGAAGTACATCTTTGATGATGAAGCAGACAGCTTCTTCAGGTTCAAATTTGGTTAAATCGGCTTGTTCGAATTCAATATTACCAACTGCGTAGTGCGTGTTTGAGGCAAGTTGAATTTTCTCCTGGTCATAATCCAAACCGATTACGTGCCTATCGTATGATTGCATGGCAAGCATGTGAGTGAGGTACCCGTACCCACAACCTAAATCATAGACCTTTCCTTCTCGCGGAACCCGCGAAATGATTTCATCAAAGTTCTTTTCAAGAATCAACTTGATGCGGACATACCATTCGAGAACGGGGCCTTTGTAAGAGTAAAGTCTCTGAACTTTATCATGGAAATAATCGCCATCCTCCTGTTCAATTCTGATTTTTTCAAACTCAGATTTGAAGTGTTTTGAAATTGCCTTCGTGCGTTCCCGATATCCAGTACCAAACTCCGTTGAATCGGGAGTAATACGGTCAAGATATTTGAGTGTAACTCTTCCGTATTGCACCGAGAAGTCCCCCTTTCTTAATACATGATGCAGACCATGAATTACAACGGGAAGAATATCTAGGTTTAGCTGCTCGGCCAGGTAGAAAGCTCCTTTTTTGAACCTTCCAATGCGCCCGTCTGTGGTTCGTGTTCCTTCTGGGAAAACGAGAATTGAGTATCCTTCATCAACTTTCTTTTTGATTTTCTCAAGATCCCACGAAGTTTCGTCTTTCGCATGAATGTATTCGGCAAATCGAATGAAAGCCCCGAAAAGCGGTGAATTCCAAACCCAGTCATTGGTTACCAGGAGCAATTTATTGCTGCTTCCAATCAGCATCATTAGATCTACGAACGAAGCATGGTTTGCAATCAATATAGCTGGTTTGTTCAAAGGGTCTTTGTTCAACCAACGAACCGGAACATGAAACATCGTGCGCCAGTCGGAATCAATCAGCAAACTAATGCACGTCATCATTATCCGTTGTTTTCTCCCTTTTGAGATTGGAAGAATCATCACCACGAGAAGAATGGCGGTTAGAATAACACAACCTATTAAGAACCAACCGAAGGCTAATCCTGCCCGCAGAAAATCGCGCAATTCAAGAGGGGAGAAGCCACGTTTTCTTCTGCTGTCAATCAGAATATCGTAAAGCAGGGGCTGAAGAGTTAGTGAAGCAATTACCACGCAGACCATACCTGTAACCGATAGTACCGCAATAGAATGTAAAGCTGGATGTTTTGAGAAGATGAGCACGCCCGTTCCAATAATGGTTGTTATAGCGGAAAGAATAATGGAACTTCGGTACGATTTGAGCTTGTCAACTCCGTATTTGTATCGACTCAAAATACCGTCAGAAACAAAGATGGAATAGTCGTCTCCCAATCCGAAAATGAAGGTGGTAACCACCACGTTTATCATGTTGAATTTAATCTCGAATAATCCGCAAATTCCAAGAATCCAAACCCAACTTACCGCCATTGGTAAGAAGGTGACTAAGGCCAGCTCCAATCTCCCGTATGTGAGAAGGAGCACCACAAATACAAGTAGAGAAGAGAGAATTAGAATGAAGTTTAGGTCTTCGCTAACCGTGTTGACTAGATCATGAGCCAGCGAGCTCCTTGCAACTGTTTCTAGCCCATCAATTTTACCAACCTTTTCTGTGAATGACTCTCTGTTATCCTTAAGTAAATTGACCGTTGATACTACATTGAATCCATCATCTCCTTTAAAAATGAACTCGCTGTAAACAGGGTCATTCAACAAAAAGTCTTGATAAAAGGATTCATCAGCAACTACATATTCCCGAAATAAATGGTCGTATACCTGAAGGAATTGAGATTGAAACCCAAGTTCAGCTCCGGTTGAAATCAATTCGGATTTCAACCCTTGTCCTAATTCAGTTACGTGCTTGTTCCAAGCAGAAACGCTCTGTTTTATTTGATTTGGCGTAAGCACAACATCCGTCAAAATGGTTGAGCGAATACTTGTGTCGTTAAGTGCTGTTTTGAGATTGGAACTTTTGAAAATAGCCTCGCTCAAATTAGAATCTGAAGACAAAACGAACAGACTTTCTCGGTTGCTATCTCCTACAATAATGTCTTGCGCTTTTTGAAGATGTTCGGGGAAATAATTGATTTGGTTTAAATCGTTTTCAAACTGCACCTCGTCCGCATAATTCCACAGAAAAACGGTCGACCCAACCAAGCTTACAAACAGCAAAGCCTTCCATTTAAAAGGGGTAGGCTGAGAAGGTTTGGACTCTTTTTGAGGTCGGAATTTGGCAAAATGAGCCAAGTGTGGTAGCCCCAGCAGGGCAAAAAATGCCGTTCCTATTAAACTTAGCCCAGCGAAAGTTCCAAAGTCAGCAAGCACATCTGAACGCAATAAATTGAGACAGAAAAATGCTGCCACAGTTGTAGCGCAGCCCAACAACATTGGCGAACTGATTTCTTTTAATGTGTCTTCAATAGACCCAGTTTCGCGATAATGGTTGAAGAAATGAAAGCTATAATCAATTGCAATTCCGAGCACAATTGTGCCCACCGCTACCGATATGGCCGATATGGATCCTTGCATTACGGTAATAACTGCTAGCGCAAATGTTAGTCCGAAAACAGCAGGCAAAAAGAACAGGATTGGGATTGTAATTCGCCTGAAATAGCCAATAAGCAAGAGCAGAATGGACACACCTGCCAGAATGCTAACTAGGCTGGTGTCTGCCTTAATTCGAGTAGCGTTCGCCACAGCAATTACGGGCCCTCCAAACAGAAGAATGTCTGTTTTTGAATGGGCTGTTTTAATGCTATCAATCGAAGTCTGTAATCCATGAACCAACAGAGAATTCTGCTCGGTTTCGGAAGGAGGATTGACAGGTTTAATTACCATTAAGAGATATTCTCCATCAGGCGTAAACGTATAGCCGTCCACAATTTT
>ERZ889078.852-NODE-852-length-26059-cov-19.177780_pt1 | contig 26059 bp, 29 predicted proteins | sample MGYA00521266_ERZ889078 | MGnify/ENA primary metagenome ERZ889078 (study PRJEB32303, sample SAMEA104408618) | aquatic metagenome | biome: Brackish water; feature: Pelagic; material: water | place: Baltic Sea | collected 2014-06-16T06:34:00 | depth 76,534 m ...
CAGCTATAGTAAAAAACTAGCTACTTGCTTGGATTTGAATTTGCAAGTGGCTCTATTATGTTATTTAATCACGTTTAGTGGTTTTTCTCTTCTTTTTTGACACTGGTTTGGTGAAACTTTTTTTAGCGGGAGTTCTATTGCGTTTGAGCTCTGGTTTTTTATATTCGCTTTTAAGTTTCAACTCTTCTTCGTCTTTTCTTCTTATCGTAGGGTCTGGTTCAAAACCTTCCACCGTCTCTTTTGGTATTTTCATGCCTATGACGATTTCTATCTCTTTTATATCAAATTTTTCATAAATGTCCAACAGTGAAATCGCCTCGCCATCGCGTCCCGCGCGACCGGTTCTTCCCACTCTGTGAACGTAATCTTCGGCGACCGATGGAAGTTCATAGTTTATAACGTATGGAAGATTTTCGATGTCAAGTCCACGAGAAGCGATGTCCGTCGCCACGAGAACTTTTATCTCTCCACTTTTAAACTGAGCCAATGTTTTAAGTCTTTTGGCCTGAGTTTTATCTCCATGAATGACTCCACACTTAAGTCCGTCTTTTTTCAACTCTTCCACTAAATAATCGGCGCTCACTTTTGTTCTGGTAAATACCAAAACTTGAGGGTAATTTCTCGAGCCAATCAAGTAAGCTAAAAGTTCAGCTTTTCTATCCGTGTCCACCATGTAGGCAATTTGATTGATCGTGTCTACCGTTGAGTTTTTCTTAGACGTTTCTATAAATTCCGGTTTCACCAAAACCAATTTGGAAAGTTTTCTCACTTTGTCGCTATACGTGGCTGAAAAGAGAAGCGTTTGATGGCGTTTGGGAAGCAAGGGATGAATTTTTCTTATCTCTTTGGCGAAACCCATGTCGAGCATTCTATCCGCCTCGTCTAAAACAAACACTTCCACATGTGAGACGTTGAGACCTTTTTCCACATGCTCCAAAAATCGTCCAGGAGTCGCGATGATTACGTCCACTCCCTTTTTCATGGCGCGCTGTTGAGCTTCTATGTCTTTTCCCCCAACTAACACGGCGCATTCAACTTTCATATGTTTGGCGTAGCTTGTCAAATCTTCAAAAATTTGAATGGAGAGCTCACGAGTGGGAGAAAGTATAACGGCTTTTAGCAACCTATTCTCAGTTCCCTCCGTGTGTCGAAGCCTTTGAAGTATTGGCAGTCCAAACGCGGCGGTTTTCCCCGTTCCCGTTTGAGCGGTCGCGAATATGTCGCTTTTTGCCAACACTAAAGGAATAGCCCTTTTTTGAATGGTGGTAGGATGCTCATAACCCAACTCTTTTATAGCTCCAAGAAGGGGTTTAATCAACCCTAATTTTTCAAATGACATTATACTAATCCTTATAATTTATGTGAAATTTTAGCATATTTTATAAGATATAAGTAAGTTATAGTTATAATTCGCAAATGTTATAAAAATACTAAAATATAAGTACTTAAAATGATTAGAAAAACCCTTAAGAAAACAACTAAAAGCGAAAAACTAAAAGCGTTTATAAAAAAAGCAAAAATTGCGCCTGAATTTTTGGCGGTAAATCGTAAGATGATATCTCGAGGCGTAGTTCTGGGAATATTCATCGCGTTTATACCAATGCCCATGCAAATGGGGGCGGTTCTTCTTTTTATGCCTCTTTTTAGATTCAACGTTCCCATAGCGCTCGCCATGTGTTGGTTGTCAAATCCTATAACGATGCCACCTATGTACTTTATTGAGTATCATGTAGGTTCGTTTTTATTGGGAATAAAAACGCAACCCGTAGAGATGACGCTTGAATGGTTTAAAAATAACCTTGACAACATCTTTATCCCTCTTTATTTTGGAACATTAATATTCTCCGTTGTTGGTTCCACTGCAGCTTACTTTGCGGTCAACTACTTTTGGGAACTTTCAGTTAACAAAGATAAAAAGAAACATCGTTACCACAGATAAGTAAGTAGCATACGGAACTTAAACGCCGTATGCAATATATCCGTCATTTTTAATGAGTAACTCTACGCTTCCTGATCTAAGATGGAAAAACCTAAATCATACATAGCTTTATCAACCATCTCAATAGCCGCTTTCATTGTTTTTTGAGAAATATCCGGGAGTTTTCCCCCCCATGTCTCTTCGGCATCCTTAAAACCTTTCAACATGCCCTCGCGACCAGCGCGAAGTCTATCTTCATCTCCTCCAGCGCCTTGAATTACAAAATTTGCGATCCTTTCACTTGTCTGCTTGACGCCAAAAATCCCGTCTTCACTCACGAGAGCCTTAGCTTCATCTTGGGAGAGCTCAGCTATCGGCTTTCCAGCATATCCAACGTCTTTTAAAAAACTTTGAAACTCGTCATAAGCCTGAGAATCTTTTTCTTGTGAACCTTGCAAACCACCCTGAACGCTCATGGACTTAAACGCGAAAGCGTTGGCGTTCTCCGTTATTTGCGCTCTCAACTCCTTAGCCTCATCCTTCGTAAGCTTCTCAGTATACAAAGTTTTGACGCCAACCACATTTTGAGTTTGACTTAAAGAAGTCACATTTGACGATATATTCATAACATCCCCCTACTTCTACCGTTATTTAGATGTGAATAATATCGGCATTATAAAGAATTTCTATATTATTTGGCAATTTAAATTATTTTCAGGTATACTTACGGCGATGAAAAGATGAGGCTCGAGTTCATCTTTAGTGTTTTATATTATGACTTTGCTCTAGTGACCCTAAAGACTCTCCAAATTTTGACTCCACTTCGAAAGAAGTGATTTTATACTAAAGGCTTAATAATGGCAGAATTATTAGACGGATCAGTAAAATGGTTCAACGAAGAAAAAGGTTATGGTTTCATACAACAAGATAACGGCGGAAGCGATGTATTCGTACATTTTCGTCAAGTTAACAACTCAGGACACGGTCGTGTTTCTTTAGCTGAAGGGCAAAAAGTAACTTACGAAGTTGGCGAAGGTCAAAAAGGTCCTCAAGCAGAGAACGTAACTCCTCTTTAATTAAGAGATTCCATTTTAATGGCGCTTTACAGGCTTTTAGCCTGTAAGTTTTATTTTTTTCTTTTATTTCAAATACTCTTTTTACCAAATATCGCTATCTTCTAGTGCACAAATCATTTATATTTGACAGTTTTTTTCGCCCATAATTATTAGTAAAAGTGCCGAATAGATGCAAATCCATACACACCGCTTTCTTCAACTAAATCAATCTGCTCATGAGAGACAATACCGCCAAGAGCAAAAACTTTTATCTCAGTTTTTTCTAGTAATTTTTGTAAATCTTCCACTCCTTTTGGTTTACCTTTGTTTGGTGAAACAAAAATGGGGCTATACGTCACATAATCAGCACCCAATTTTTGAGCACTTAAAACGTCTTCATAAGAGTGCGAGCTTATAACGACTTTTAGTCCTAAAGATTTAGCGAGCTCTATCTTGTCAAACTGCGTTGAAGTAAGATGAACGCCATCGGCTTTTAGCTCAAAAGCGAGTTCTACTTCTCCATGTAAAAAAGCTTTTACTCCTGCAAACTCTGAACGTATTGAGAGAAAAATTTTTGCAATTTCTTTATAATGAGCGCTTGACTTGTCTCGATATAATATATAATCCGGAGTATGTTTCAGTATTTGCTCTTGGAGTCTATGAGCAAACAATTTTTTGTTGTCCGTGTAAAATTCTTGGGAAGTTATAAGATACTTTTTCATTACTTTCTTAAGAGAGGATTCTCAAAATCTATGGGTTTGGCATCTACCCCTTTGGCGTATCTATCCGCCATCGCGCCTACATGATAGTTGAGTCTATCAAGAAGATAGAGTTCAGGTTTTGCGTACTTGAGTCTTGAATCTAAGATATATTTTTGCAAAAAGTTCATGCTTTCTTCTTCCGTATCAAACTTTATAGTTGAGATTATCTCCTGTACCTCATCGTACTCGTCACCGCATGAGGATATAAAATCATAACTTAAATCTATGGTTTTCATCGTGTCAAGCGCTTTTGAAAAGTTAAAATGGTTATAAAGCAAACAACCCACAAAATACTCTATGTCTGAACTTTCAAACTCGCTATATTGATTCTCTTCATCATTAAAACGCTCATGCCACATTGTTAAAACTTTTTCTATTTTTTCATTCATTTTCTTACTCTCTTTGAACTTTTTTTGTATTATACACAAATTGTGATATACTTTAAAAATGATAAATCTTTCAACCAATAAGCAATTAAATCTTATCTTACCCAGCTCAAACAAAGCTTTGGCGGAAGCTATCAAAAGCGCTTCTCCCCAAGAGTTGCAAAGCTTGTCGCAAGATAAAGATTTAAAATCCATTATGAACTCTTTGCTCAAGCAATCGTCTCAAAGCGCCAACTCCGATAACGAGTTGCTAAATCTACTCAAAAACAATCCTACTCTTAAAAGCTTAGGTTCTGTGTCTGGAACAATAAAAGATTTGTTAAACGCGATAAAATCAGAAAAAAATCCACTTCCTACTGAAAAACTCTTAAACAATTTTTTAGTTGATATTAAAGATTTGAGTGAACCTATTTTAAAAGAAAAAATCCAAAATTCTGGTGTTTTTTTAGAGTCCAAACTCAAAAACCCCGCAGCGAACGTCAAAGAAATTATGGTGAACGATTTAAAAGCCATACTAGCTCAAGCGAACGTCGAAATAGCCAAATCAGACCACCCAAATAAAAATGAACTTTTGAAACAGATAGACAAACTGACGCTTCAAATCGATTATCATCAGCTCGTCTCGCATCTCTCCAACTCCACGTCGCTCTACGTCCCTTTTGAGTGGGACAAGATGAAAGAGGGACAAATCAACATACGCAAAGACAAAGAGGATAAGTTTTACGTCGACATTGACCTAAAACTGGAGGAGTATGGAGAATTAAACGTCAAACTCTCTCTTTACGAGGAAAATCAGTTAAACATACAGATATACTCTGACAATTCTGAGTTTAAAGAACTTGTAAAAGAAAATATTCCCTCTCTACGTTCTTCCCTTATAGAAAACAACGTTACTCCAAGAGAAATTAGACTTTTAGATTCTAAAACGCCAAAAGTCGCTTCACCATACATGAGCGACGCAAAAAGAATAAATATTGGTTTTGAGGTTAAAGCATGAAAAAAGCGGCTGCGCTTAGATATGACACGAGCAAAGAAAACGCGCCTAGACTGCTTGCCAAGGGTGAAGGCGAAGTCGCAAACAACATCATAAAAATTGCCGAGTTACATAATTTGCCCATAAAAAAAGACGCGGACTTGATTGAACTTCTCTCCAAAGTCGAGATAGACAAAGAAGTTCCAGAAGCTTTATACAAAGCCGTGGCGGAAGTATTTAGTTTTATATACCAAACAACAAAAAAAGGAAAATAAATGGCTTTAGGGTTTTTCGCGGTATTTGACGACATCGCCTCTCTTCTCGACGACGCTGCCGCCATGAGCAAAGTGGCGACAAAAAAAACGGTAGGAATTTTAGGAGACGACTTAGCCGTAAACGCTCAAAAAGCGTCCGGCTTCGCCTCTTCAAGAGAACTCCCCGTTTTGTGGGCCATTACAAAAGGATCGTTTAGAAATAAAATAGTTATTTTGCCTATCGCATTTTTATTAAGCGCCTTTGCTTCATGGCTTATCATTCCGATCTTAATGCTTGGTGGAGTTTATCTTTCATATGAGGGCGTTGAAAAGATATTTGAATACTTTGTCCCTCATGAAACTAATAATCATATAGAAAATAGAATACTTACGGATGAAGAGATTTTAGAGATAGAAAAAGTCAAAGTCAAGGCCGCGATAGTGACGGACTCCATACTTTCCATAGAAATTGTCATCATGGCTCTAGGAACGGTGCTTGAACAATCTTTGCCCATTCAAATTGTAGCAGTAACCGTCGTCGCTATTCTCGCCACTATGGGAGTTTATGGAGTTGTTGCACTTCTAGTGCGCATGGATGATTTTGGATTTAAACTTATTGACTTCGCTAAAGATGAAAATTCTTTGATACATAAAATAGGATATTTTTTAGTCCAAGCGCTTCCTAAAGTTATAAAATTTTTGACAGTCGTTGGCACTCTTGCCATGCTTCTCGTAGCTGGTGGCATATTTGTTCACAACGTTCATCAGATACATGAATTTTTATATTTTTTACCTATTGTTCTTACCGAGTTGTTTGTTGGTTTAGTTCTTGGCGCTCTAGCTCTTGCCATACGAAAATCAATCTCCAAGTTCATTTAGCTTTTGAAGGTAGTTGTGTATATCAAAATAACCTATTAGCATCTCAAATATCATCCGCCAGAATAGTTCAGCGAAGATTATCATGACGATAAAACCAACCCACATGAGAGCGTTGCTCTTAATGCGCGGCTTCTTCAAAAGATAAGTTTGAAAATACCATAAAACAATAGGTATGCCAACCGCGCCCGTGTAATAAAATAAAACTAAAACATTTGGCGATATAAACGTCTTAAAACTTAAAATATCCCACATGTATATCATCCTTTTATTATCGTCATTTTAGCATAATCCATTCGTAACGTTCTTCTTTTATCGATTTCTTAACTATTACATAGTAATATACCAGCAATAAACTAGTTTAAGGTGATTTATGGATTTTTTATTTAATACGAACGTTCAGTTTTTTATAGCTGCTTATTTAGTTGGGGGGATTCCTTTTGGTCTTTTACTCGCAAAAAAATTTGCCGGAGTCGACATAAAAGCAAGTGGATCTGGAAGCATTGGGGCGACGAACGTTTTACGCGTTGTAAAAGAATCAAACCCCGCTCTTGCAAAAAAATTAGGCGCGGCGACTTTAGCTCTTGACGCGATCAAAGGAGTGCTAGTCTTAGCCGTTGGCTATTTTATGGGTCTAAGCGAGGCAACGCTTTGGGGTATTGCGGTATTAGCGGTTATTGGTCACTGTTTCTCTCCTTATTTAAACTTTGAAGGTGGAAAAGGAGTCGCTACTGGAATGGGAGTCATGATGTTTCTTTTACCTTTAGAGACGTTATTGGCGTTGGTCGTTTGGGGAGTTTTAGCCAAAACCCTTAAAATTTCTTCCATCTCTTCTCTGACTGGCGTTCTATCGCTTTTGGTCTCTAGTTTTTACATTCATCCAGAAATGAATCATGCGCCTGTCGTCCTTATTGTATTTATACTTTTTTACAAACACATTCCAAATATAATTCGTCTTTTTAAAGGCGAAGAGAAGCGCGTTTAATGACCATTCATGTCGAAGATTTAAAATTTCAATGCATAATTGGAATTTTAGATTTTGAGAGAACCATCATGCAAGACGTTATCGTGAATCTTAAAATTAAATATGACTTCAAAGGCGACTTTATCAATTACGCCACTATCGTTGATAAAATAAAATCCTTGATTATTGATAACAAATTTTTTCTCATTGAAGACGCTTTAAGCAGGATTTCAGATTCCTTGCATAAAGAGTATCCCCAAATCAGCGCGCTTTACCTCAAAATAACAAAGCCATCAATATTACCCGACTGCAAGGTAAGCGTAAGTCGTCGATACAAATTCAATTCTTAATCTAATCTTCAAGTTTTTTTAAACAAAATTGAAAAAAACTTTAAACTAACCTAAAAGTATGATATAATTTCGCCAAAATATTCATATACAGGAAACAATTAATGCGCATTCTAATTATAGAAGATGAAGTTACGTTAAACAAAATGCTAGCGGAGGGACTAAAAGAATTTGGTTACCAAAGCGACGTAGTTGAAACACTTAAGGATGGTGAGTACTATCTCGATATCCGCAATTACGATTTAGTGCTTATGGATTGGATGCTTCCAGATGGAAATTCAGTTGATATCATAGGTGACATTAAATCAAAAACTCCTAAAACCGTAGTAGTCGTACTTTCCGCTAGAGATGACAATGAAAGTGAAATTGAAGCTCTTCGTTCTGGCGCTGACGACTATATCAGAAAACCATTTGATTTTGACGTACTTATAGCTCGCATTGAAGCGCGTTTACGTTTTGGCGGAAGCAACATCATCGAAATAGACGACTTAATTATAAATCCTGAAGAAGAAAAAATTACTTACAAAGAGCAAGAAATAGAACTTAAAGGGAAGCCTTTTGAAGTGCTTACTCACTTAGCTCGTCACCGTGATCAAATCGTTTCCAAAGAGCAACTTCTTGACGCAATCTGGGAAGAACCAGAATTGGTAACTCCAAACGTAATTGAAGTCGCGATTAATCAGATTAGACAAAAAATGGACAAACCGCTAGGAATCACTACGATTGAGACTGTTCGTCGTCGTGGTTATAGATTTTGTTTCCCAAAAGAATTAAACTAACCTCCTCTTTTTTCTCCCTACTCTGTGCATTGTCACAGAGTTAGCGCTATTACATATGGATTTTTTTGTTATAATAATGATACTTAACGCAAGGTCGTATCATGTTTTCAAAAAGAAGTATCAGAAAAAGCTTTATCATTCAGCTCATTTTTTCTTCGTTATCTTTAATTTTAATTTTTTCATCATTATTGTATTTTTACATACAAAACTCCATCTATGAAGAAAAACATCAAGAATTGATTCAATACGCCAAAAATGTGGCAACCAACAAATCAATAACGCAAATGGATGAGTACAAACATAATGACAATCTCCTAGAGTTAAAGCTGGAATTGGTTAACTTACAAACAAGTCATAAAAATTTGGATATGCACTTTTATGAAAGAACAAAAGAGAATCACACTTATCTTACTCTGCTATATCCCTTTAACGTAAGTGAAACAAGTTATTTAAAAATCACAAAAGAGATAACGCCCTTAAAAATATTATTGGGTAAAATACTGCACTATATATTCATCATAAACATAGCCGCTTTACTACTGGTTATCGTCTACGCCATCGCGCTTTCAAAGATGTTAATTTCTCCAGTTAAAACGCTAAACGCTAGACTCTCAAACATGAATGAACATCTTATGAAACCCATTCAAACCAAAGAACTGCCACAGGAGTTTCAACCTCTTGGAATTACTATAAATCACCTTATTTCAAGAATTCAGAATTTTGTTAAATATCAAAAAGAGTTATTTATAGGAACAGCGCATGAACTTAAAACTCCTCTTGCCGTCATAAAACTTAAAAATCAAGTGACTCTACTAAAAATAAGAACTCCCCAAGAGTATATAGACGCTCTTAAAACAACAAACAAGACTATTGACGAGATGAATATCATCGTGTCAAATATATTAAACGTCGGACGACAAGAAGGAGCGCAACTCGATAAGCCCGTTCAAGTTGACATTATTGAGATTTTAAAACAAAAAGCGAATGATTTTAAACTACTCGCCGCGAATGAAGATAAAACGTTATTAATGAGTTTTGAACCAAGTGGCTTTATGGCCATGCTTCAAGTTAGCCTGCTGAACCAAATAATACAAAACTTTTTACAAAACGCTCTTAAATTTACGCCCAAGGGAAAAACCGTTAAACTAATTAGCTCTCAGGATGACGTTGGACTTCTGATAGAAGTTATAGACGAGGGTTGTGGAATTGATGAAAGCGTAGATTTATTCGCGCCATTCAAACGTCAAGGCAATAAATCTGGCGTTGGTCTTGGTCTATTTTTAGCAAAAAGCGCGGCGGATGCGTTAGGAGCTAAAATAACTCTTAACAATAGAACGGATGGAATTGAAGGCACTGTGGCGTCACTTCAACTAAACTCCAAACTTTCTTGCATCTTACCTACAAAAAACCGATAATTCAAAAATAATAAAGGTTAGTTTTGCTATAAATCGTTCAGTTACAATATATTAACATAAGGTTTTTTTATGGCTCTAATTATAAATGATGAATGTATAGCATGTGATGCTTGTCGCGAAGAGTGTCCAACGATAGCGATTGAGGAGGGGGACCCGATTTACTATATTGACCCTGATCGTTGTACGGAATGTGTCAATATATATGATGAACCTGCTTGTATTTCAGTTTGTCCCGTTGATTGTATAGTCCCGGATAAAGACAATGTTGAAACAATTGCTGAACTTCAATTTAAATATAAACATTTAGAGATGGAAGAGTAGCGTTATGGCTAAACGAGTTGCAGTTGTTGACATAGGTTCTAACTCGGCAAGAATGGTAATCTATGAAAAAACTTCTCGTTACGCTTTTCACCTTCTCCATGAAGAAAAAAGTAGAGTGCGGATATCTGAAAACGCTTATAAACATCAAGGTAATCTACAAGAAATTCCAATGCAAAGAGCTTTTGAAGCTCTCAAAGATTTTGTTGACATAACTAAATCTTTTCAAGTAAGCAAAATACTATGCGTAGCGACTTCCGCGCTCAGAGACGCGCCAAACAAGAAAGATTTTTTAAAAAAAGTCAAAGATAATTTAAAATTACAGATAAGAGTGATAGATGGTGAAAAAGAGGCTTATTATGGAGCGATAGCCTGCTTAAATTTACTACCAAAGCTCGAGTCGGCTCTTAGCATTGACATAGGAGGAGGATCAACGGAATTTAGTTTTATAAATTCAAAAGATATTTCCAATACCGTCTCCCTTAATATTGGAACGGTAAGACTCAAAGAGTTGTATTGCGATAATAATGATTTGTCTCATGCGATTGAATACATAGATGAGAATCTAAAATTCCTTGACGACGTAAAAATATCCACTCTCGTTGGCATTGGTGGCACGTTTAGAGCGTTGTCTAGCGCCATTATGGAAAAGAACAACTATCCTTTCAATAAACTACATGCATATCAATACGAAGCTAAAGTTTTTAAAAAGTTCATTTCAAAAATACTAGAAGCGGATGAAAGCGAATTACTCAACCTTGGAATCAAAGAGAACCGATTTGACGTTATCAAACCAGGGGCTCTTATTTTAGAAAGAGTTTTAAAAAAAATATCCGCTACTGACGTTGTAACAAGCGGTGTTGGAGTAAGAGAGGGAGTTTATCTTTGTGATCTTCTTCGTACCTCTAAGGACAAATTTCCACATAACTATAACACGTCCGTTAAGCATATACTCGATTCATACGTAGACGATAAAACCTATTCAAACCAACTCAGTTTACTAAGTAAAAAAGTATTTGACCTGACCAGTGATTATTTAAATATAGAAAAAGAGTACAGATACGAGTTGTCACTAGCCGCTAAACTATACCCTTCTGGAAGCAATATTCATTTTTATTCCAAGAATAAACATACTTACTACATTATACAAAGCGCTTTAGAGTATGGTTTTACTCATAAGAGCATAACTCTTATCGCCACTCTCACAAAATACGCAAAAAGTAAACTTCCCGCATCATCTCACTTGGAAAAGTATCAAGAGTTATTACCTGACGCAAGAGTAACAAACGCCCTTAGCTTTTTACTATCTTTGAGTATTTCTCTACTAAGCCATAGACCAAGAAATATAGATTTTGATTTAACTTTTGCCGATGGAGAACTTATGGTAAAGTCGGTGAACAACTTGTATATAAGTAAAGACGCGGTAAATAAACTTGACTGTAACAAAAATTTTAAAGTTAAGTTTTAAAATCTCTGTCCCATTGTGAACTCAAAGTGAGAAGTTTTGTCTCCCGCTTGACTTCCAATTGGATTTGCAAACATTAATTGGATAGGACCAACGGGGGAAAACCACTCAAGTCCTAACCCATATCCCCCACGAGCGGTTACGTTACTAAGAAGCATTGAACTAGTATCTTGCGAAATAACGCCCCAGTCAGCAAACGTCACCAATCTCATTTTTGCTTTTGGAATAAGAGGTAAACTTAGTTCTAAGGAGTTTGAAAATGTCTGAGTTCCGCCAATTCTTCTTATGCCATCTACTGCGGCCAAATCAGATACTGTAGGAGACAGAGAGTATGACTGATAACCTCTAACACTACCAATACCGCCCATATAAAACTTTTCAGCAAGTGGTATGTACCCTGTATCTATAATAGCGTATAAGCGAGCTTTGTATCTAAAAATAGCGTCAAAACCTAGATACTCTTCAAGCCCAATAAATTTTCCAAGGTTTGTTCTACTTTTAAAGAAATTTGCGTCCGCTCCAAGACCTGACTTTTCAAAACTTTGAGATAACTCAAAGCCCTCTCGTGGTAAATAAAAATCGTCAGTATTATCCCATTTGGCACTGATAGTTACAGAGCTTTTGTTATACGCCTCAAAATAAGTTTGGTCTCCATACAAAGTGGTGTCAAAAGTACTAGCAAATTCATACGAGTTACTAGCGTACCCATACCCCAAATATCCGCTGACATAGCGAGAAAACCTATGCCCAGCTCCAAAAGACACGCCGTCAGTTAGAACAGAATAGTCGTTATAATCATACGCCGAGTGGTAAATAGAAAAATTTCCACTAAAATCGCTATCGTTGAGCCTTGGATTTGAAATATTAAATGAGTAATTCTGCGTTGTTTGTGATTTTTCAGCTTTTACTCCGACGTTGATGCCTGAACCCCAAACGTTTCTATCGTTAACGCCTACGCTCATCAAAAGCCCGCCATAACTTCCATACCCACCGCCTAGTTGAATATTACCGGTTGCCGCTTCTTTTGTCTTTACGATCAAATCCATTGTGTTATTGTCTATGCGCTTTTCTTCTATGGTGTTGCTATCAAAAAAACCTAAACGACCGACGGCGTTTCTTGAATCTTTTAAATCGGTAAGAGAGTACATGTCTCCCGGACCGAGATACAATTCACGGCGGACAATCCTATCTAACGTCCTATTGTTCCCGGATATTATGACGTTTCTAATTTTGACTTTTTCACCTGGCATGATTTTAAAGACCACTTCTACAGTTTTTTTCTCTTTGTTTTTCTTTAAATCGGGAACAACTTGCACAAAAGCGTAACTTTTATCCGCAATGAGAGTTTTAATTTTTTCAGCGTCGTCACGAAATTTTTTTATATTAAAAACATCTCCTTTTACCAAGGATATAATTTTATTAATCTTGTCTTCGTCAACCACCTCTTTTACTTGATAAATGGTTACTTTACTGATACTGTAAGGATCACCCTCTTCTATTTGATAACTCATGTCCGCCGTATAGTGGTCAAAATTGACGCGAACAAATGGTTTTTCTATTTTTGCGTCCAAATAACCATTCTGCATATAAAAATCACGAATTCTTAAATTGTCGTACTCTAAATCTTTAAGACTCATTTTGCCATCGTTCTGACCCCAGAACCATCCCATGAACTCGTGTTCTTTATTCGCTATCACAGTGTCAAAATCATTGCTGTTTACACCCTCTACTCCAGAGTACTGAAGCTTTTCAATAATGATTTTTTCACCCTCGTTCACAACAAAAACAACTTTTACGCTTCCATTTTCAAGATACTCTTTTTTTATCTCAACAACGCTATCGATTTTACCGTCTTGACTTATCGCTTCTATAATTCTTTTTTTAGCGGCTTCGAGCTTTTTTTCATCGTAAAGGGTGCCTTTTTTCACTTGAACGACAGCGTCCATAACTTCCACGTCGCTCTCTTTCCAGCCTTTTAATTCCACCTTGGAGATGATGGCTTTTTCCGTAAAGTTGAACGTTAATTCACCATCTTGAAACTCGACCCATATGTCGTTAAAGTAACCTTGTTTAAAATACTTTTTAATCGCATCGTCTATCAGAGTGGAATCCACTTCATCTTCAACTTCAAAAGGCAGCATCCTAAGAGCGACAGGTTCGGAGATATGCACTAATCCCTTATACTTAATTGTTTTAATAACGTTAGCGTATATGATTGTAGTCAAGAGTAAGAAAAGCGTAGCTAAGAAAATTTTCATTAATGTTCCATATATAAAATTAGAAGTGATTTTACCCATTATGTGGTTAATGTTAAGTTACATAGTAAGTTAAATGTTCACTTTTTAGCAATTCACTTCTGAGTTAGAGTATATTCAATTGGTATTTGTAAGATAAGTTCTTCTTCGGGTTTTGGAAACTCACCAGATAAATCTTCTATTGTTTTAATCGCGGCGTTACTTAATATTTCACTCTTTGAAGATATGATTTCTACATTGCTAACTATTGCATCTATGGATAAATGAAATTTGACGACGACAGAGCCCGTAATTCCTCTTTTTCTAGCGCTCCTGGGATAATATAAATTATCAGAAAGAAGTTGTGATATTATTTGTATATTTTTATTAACGTATTTTTCTTCATTTTTCTTATTACTATCAATTTTTTCTACTGGCAATATTTCTTCTGCGAATGATTCTTTGATGATTTTTAATTCATTAGTTTGATTTTCTGAAGAAGCTTCCTCTTTTTTCTCTTCCTTTTCTGTTTCGAGTTCTTGAATTTCTTCTCCTGCAATCTCTTCTTGAACTATTTCTTCTCTTGGTTTTTCTTCAAGTTTTTGAGTTACAATGGGAATCTCTAAAGAAGGCTTGACGTTTTTTTTTACTGGCTTTTTTTTATCCGCTTTTTCCACAAATGATTGTTTTATTATTTTTTTAGGTTCCGAAATTTTTTTTACCTGTTTTAGAGGTTCTACTTGTTTTTTTACAATCTCTTTCATTTCTGGAATGCACAAACTTAACTGTAGACATACCCTTTTTTGCTCTTTTTTCTTTGCCGTTAAAATGTTTATATATTTATATGTCGAAAAAAATATCAACACGGCTAAGACATGAACAAGCACAGAAAAAAAGAAAGACGGCGCATGTCGTTTAATCATATGCGTTCAACTATTATATTGCGCGTTTAAACTCTGGATAAGCTTCAACTCCACACTCGTTAACATCCATTCCTTCAACTTGCACGTCATCTCCAGCGCGAAATTTTACAATTTTGTTTATTAGATACAATATAAAATAAGAGCTAGTAAAGGCAATTATGGCCACAACAAAAACACCCTTGAGCTGATCAATAAATGAAATTTTATCTACAAATAGACCAACGGCTAAAGTTCCCCAAATACCATTTACAAGATGCACGGATAAGGCGCCCACAGGATCGTCAAGATGAAGTTTATCAAAAATAGGAATCGCAAAAACGACTAACGCTCCCGCAATTGCGCCAATTAAAATCGGAGTATACATGTCATAAAGATCTGGTCCAGCGGTAATCGCCACAAGACCGCCCAACGCGCCGTTTAAAATCATCGTTATGTCAAACAATTTATATCTCATGTACATAATGATTCCCGAGATTAAAGCGCCGGCCAATCCCGCTGTATTAGTGTTCATGATAGTTTTAGCCACTGCGTTGGCATTTTCAACGCTAGAAATTGAACCCACGCTTCCACCGTTAAAACCAAACCAACCAATCCAAAGTAAAAACGCGCCTAGAACGACCAAAGGGATGTTCGAGGCCGGAATAACGCGAATCGCTCCATTTGAGAGATAACGACCCTTACGTGAACCAATGATAAGTATGGCGGCGAGCAAAGCCCAACCACCAGTCGAGTGAATTACCGTGGAACCCGCCAGATCATACATTTTCAAATCTATGAAAGTACCAGCTATAATATCGGCTCCCCAGCTAATGTTTACAACCAATGGATAGATGAATCCACCCATAAAAATCGCAAAAATCGCTAAAGGAATTATACGAACTCTTTCACTCACTCCGCCACTCATAATATTGATGGTTTTTCCAACAAACGCCATTTGAAACAAAAACGCGGCCCATTGACTCATGCCGTTATTTGACAAAGAACCAAAAGCAAATTTGTAGCCTATGAGTAAAAACGCCAACGAGGCGACTACGTAAATCATTGTGTTTATCGTTAGCACGGAAGTCACGTTTTTTGTGCGAACCAAGCCTGCTTCGAGCATGGCGAAACCTGGTACCATAAAAATAATAAGCACCATTGAAAATAGAGCAAAAAAAGTATCAATAACGTATTTAAAATCAGCTTCTAGCATTGAGCGTAACCTTTATGTAAATATAAAGATACATGCTAACAAAAAAAGATTATTTTATAGATTAAAGATATGTTAAATGTGAGGATTTACATAGCAAAGAGCTATGTAAATGTGAAGATTTGAAACTATATAGCTTCTGTGTCAGTCTCACCAGTACGAATTCTGATGATTTTTTCTATGTCACTGACGAATATTTTGCCATCGCCAATTTTTCCCGTACGAGCCGCTTCAACAATCGCCGACGTTACCGCTTCGACGTCTTTATCGTCAACAATCATTTCCATCTTAATTTTAGGTAAAAAATCAACAACGTACTCCGCGCCACGATAGAGTTCACTATGGCCTTTTTGACGGCCATAACCTTTAACTTCACTAACAGTCATACCTTCTATACCTATTTCAGCTAACGCGTCTTTTACGTCTTCCAATTTAAAAGGCTTTATAATCGCTTCTACTTTTTTCATGTTTAACTCCAGATAATTGTAAGAGAGTCTTCACTCTCTTTTAGTTTTAAAATTGTAACCATATTTATGGTTTAAATCAACTCTTAAAGATTAATAACTTTTTCACCGTGTACAGTTTCATCAAGACCTATTTCCTCTGTCTCTTCATCAACTCTACCGCCACCAGTTAACGCTGAAGCTATGTAATAGACCACAACGGTTCCAACCAAGGTAAATAATCCAACTACTAAGATTGACTCAAGTTGAACCATCACTTGTCCCATTCTATCACCAGTTGCTTTAAGTGGACCGTCCCATAGAAGATCTTGATCGTTTACAGCTAAGAAACCAGTTGCCAACGCGCCCCAGAGACCAGCTAAAAAGTGAATTCCAAAGGCGTCTAAAGAATCATCGTATGCAAGTTTTTTCTTCAATACGTCTACTCCAAAGAAAGCGATGGCCGAACCAAGAACTCCAACAATAAACGCGCCGCTAACGTCAACAAAACCCGCTGCTGGAGTAATTGCGACTAGACCTGCAACCAAACCTGAAACGCCACCAAGCAATGTCGCTTTTTTATACACTACGTATTCTATAAGTACCCAAGTTATCGCTGCCGCCGCTGGAGCTAAAGCCGTTGTAAGATAAGCCAATCCCGCTACCGAGTTTGCGCCAAACGCCGATCCACCATTGAATCCAAACCAACCAAACCATAGTAAAGCGCCACCAAGAGCGGTCAACATAACACTCATAGGTTTCATAGCCACTTTTGCAAAACCTTTTCTTTTGCCAACTAATACCGCAAGAACTAAACCGGCGAGACCACCGTTCATATGAACAACCGTACCACCAGCGAAGTCAAGAGCTCCAGCGTCAAACAATAGCGCTCCATCTCCACCCCATACCATGTGAGTAACAGGAGCGTAAACGACAATCGTCCATATAGCTACAAATACTAACCATGTAGAGAATTTAATACGTTCTATAACGGAACCACTAGCGATTGCTACCGTAATAGCTGCGAAAGTACCTTGAAAAACTACAAAAACATAAGTAGGATAGGTTCCACTTAAATCATTCCACTTAATGCCATTAAGGAACATGTTGTCAAATCCGCCCATAAAACTTTGAAGTCCACCACCATTTCCAAAAGCTACAGAATATCCTGCGACTATCCAAGCGACAAACGCGACCATAAACGCCATAAATACCATAGCGTACGTATTAAGTACGTTCTTGCTTCTTGTCATACCACCATAAAATAGCGCCAAACCCGCAGGAGTCATAAGTAAAACTAACGCTGCCGACATCATCATCCATGCAGTATCACCACTATCTAGCGTTGGAGTCTCTTCAGCAAGCGCTAAAGATGGAAGAAGCATTAAAGCTAAAAGTAACCATTTTTTCATTTTCATTCCTTTGTGTACTCTTTCGAGTTATTTTGATAGGAAAATTATAGCAATGAAAAAGTTGTAGTTAGTACATTTTTTGCCTATTTTTTAATCAGTTAACTATTTCAATATTATTCTACTCTTTTTACATATAGTTTAAGAGCTTTTTTGATATTATAAGTAAATTAAATTTTGACAAATACTAGGGTGTTTTTATGAGCGATTTGCTAAACAACGACAATATACAAACTATAAATATTGAAGAGTCTCTTCAAAATAGTTACCTTGATTACTCTATGAGCGTAATCGTAGGCCGTGCTTTACCTGATGTTAGAGATGGATTAAAACCAGTTCACAGACGTATACTATACGCTATGGACAAACTGAATCTTTCTTTTGGCGCAAAATATAAAAAATCAGCTCGTATAGTTGGTGACGTTATTGGTCAGTATCATCCACATGGAGACACTGCCGTTTATGACGCGCTAGTGCGCATGGCGCAAGACTTCTCCATGAGAATGGAACTTGTCGACGGTCAAGGAAACTTTGGTTCCGTAGATGGAGATAGCGCCGCGGCCATGAGATATACGGAAGCGCGCATGACCAAGTACGCGGGTGAACTTCTAAAAGATTTAGAAAAAAACACCGTAAACATGATAGACAACTACGACGGCACGACTAAAGAACCAGACGTCATGCCTACTCGCGTTCCAAACCTTCTCATCAACGGTTCCTCAGGTATCGCCGTTGGTATGGCTACGAATATTCCTCCTCATAATCCTACTGAAATAATGAATGGCCTTAGAGCGCTTCTTGCCAATCCAAATATCTCTTTAATAGAAATCATGGAACATATCAAAGCGCCGGATTTTCCAACGGGCGGTACTATCTTTGGCAAAAAAGGCATTATGGACGCTTATGAAACCGGTCGTGGTCGCATAAAAGTTCGCGCTAAAACGCATATAGAGAAAAAAGGCAATAGAGACGTCATTGTAATCGATGAACTTCCTTATCAAGTCAACAAAGCTCGCCTCATTGAAAACATTGCAAACTTGGTGAAAGAAAAAATGATTGAAGGCATCTCAGAGGTTCGTGACGAGTCGGACCGTGACGGGATGAGAGTTGTGATTGAGCTCAAACGCGACGCGATGAGTGAAATCATATTAAACAATCTTTTCAAACAAACAAGCATGCAAAATACGTTTGGCATTATCATGCTATCCATACTAAATCAAGAACCCAGAATATTTGGAATCATTGAAATTTTAAAGCACTTTATCAATCACCGTAAGACCATTATTATTCGTCGTACGATTTTTGACCTTGAAAAAGCAAAAGCCAGAGCGCATATATTAGAAGGTCTAAAAAAAGCGCTTGACATTATTGATCAAATTATAAAAGCGATAAAAGCAAGCGCGAGCATCGATGAAGCGAGAGAAAATCTTGTGTCGCAATTTGATTTTTCGCCTATTCAAGCGCAAAGCATTGTCGACATGCGTCTTGGAAGACTGACTGGACTTGAGCGTGAAAAAATTGAAAATGAACTTCGTGAACTTATGGCGTTAATCGAATACCTAGAGTCTATCTTAAAAAGCGAAGACGTTCTTAAAGGCATCATTCAAGACGAGTTTGATGAAGTCGCTGCTATCTATACGGATGAAAGACGAACGGAAATTGAAGACGATTATGACGACATAGACATTGAAGACTTAATTCCAAATGAGCCAATGGTTGTTACAATAACACACAGAGGTTACATAAAACGCGTTCCTTTAGTTAATTATGAAAAACAAAAACGCGGTGGCAAAGGTAAAACAGCCGTTACCACGTATGAAGACGACTTTATAGAGAGTTTCTTTACATGCAACACGCATGACACACTCCTTTTTGTAACCGACCGTGGTCAACTGCACTGGTTAAAAGTTTATCGCATTCCTGAAGGAAGTAGAATCGCTAAAGGCAAAGCGGTCGTAAATCTTGTCAATTTAGTGGCTGACGAGCAGATAAAAGCAATCATACCAACAACTGACTTTAGTGAAAAGAAAGGTTTAGTTCTATTCACGAAAAATGGCGTCGTTAAACGTACAAATTTAAGTGAATTTTCAAACATTAGAAGCAATGGAGTAAGAGCGATTGTTTTGGATGAAGACGATGAGCTAATCACTGCAAAAATAGCGGACGAAAGCGTTCGCTATCTATTTATAGTTACAAAACTCGCGCAGTGCATTAAATTTGAGATTGAAAAAACTCGCGAACAGGGTCGAAGCACTCGTGGAGTTAGAGGCATTAAGTTTAAGATTGAAGAAGACGTAGTCGTGGATGCGAACATCATAGCCAACGATGAACAAGAGATTCTGATCGTAGCGGAAAAAGGGATAGGAAAACGAACTTCCGCTGGAGAGTATAGACTGACTAACCGTGGTGGTTCTGGCGTTATCGCTATGAAAATGACCGCTAAAACTGGTAAAAACATTGTTGGCTGTCTTATGGTCGATGAAGAAATGGATATGATGGCTCTTACAAAAGCGGGAAAAATGATACGAGTGGATATGCAAACCATCTCAAAATCTAGTAGAAACACGTCGGGCGTTTACATTGTGAAAGGTGATGAAGTATCGAGCATATCAAGATGTCCCAAAGAAGAAGACGTTGAAGATGACAATGAGGAATAAAGTATACCGATAACTTTGGAATGCTAATTGCTTTAAATTATATAATTGAATATTAGGATTATAAATGAAATACTCATTAATGTTAATAGCGTTGATCAACATTACTTCTTATGCGGAAAACGTTGTACCAGCTACGGATGTTGCCGTAGCTTATCCTACCATGAACTCTTTGCAGACCATTGAAAACATTTTGGAAAGAGATGTAAATTTACGAATTAGCGTTGTTGGACAAGGTGTAGCTCCTATAAATACCGCTTCACCCGCGCAAGCCTACGCGCTTGCCAAACGCGCCGCTGTCGCGGACTCATATAGACTCATCGCTGAAAAGGTAAGCGGCGTCCATGTCGAGGGTGATGATCTAATAAAAAACATGATGGTGCAGCGTTCAACCGTTCGCACAGCTGTACAAGCCATGATAAAAAACGCCAACATTGTTGAAACAACTTTTAAAGATGGTTTATGCGAAGTAGAAATGGAAATCATCCTTTCCCACTCAAACTTTTCTCGCTAATATTCTTTAGTTCACTTGTCTTAAACGCAAGTGAGTTTCTTATCTCTTATAGATATGTCGTAAAAAATTCTCTCCTCTACAATGAAACTCTGCAAATTTCAAAAGCTATGACAAAATGTTCTGGAAACGCCTACGATGGCATTATACTTGAATCGGATGGAAAAAAAGATCTGCAACGCGTTATTGCAAACAATAGTGAAAGGTTTATAGAGTACGTACATCTCCTTGGTCTTCATGTAAACTACAAAGATGAGACGATAAACTATCAAAATAGTTCCACAACAATTTTAACACTTAAAACAACTTGCTTCAAAGTCGACTTTAATGATAATTTTGCTAAAATCTCACCTTTAAAATAGGGCTCAAATAGGACTTTTTTGTGAAAATTGCCATAGTTGAAGATGATATTAACATGCGAAAATCTTTAGAAATCGCTATGAGTGATTATAAAGAGTTTGAAGTTAAAACTTTTAAGAACGCCAAAGACGCTCTTAAAAACCTCGATGACAGCTTTGATTTGATAATTACAGACATAAATATGCCAGGAATGGATGGAATAGAGTTTGTTAAAGAGTTAAATGGTCGTTTTGAAGTGATAATTATGACGGGAAACGCGACTCTTGGAAGAGCCATTGAGTCGATCCATCTTGGCGTTAAAGATTTTTTACTCAAACCTTTTGACGTTGACACTTTGGTTGAAGCCATTAAGCGTGAAGATAAAATACAAAAAACTAAAAAAAGCGTCGTACCCACAAAATCGAATGAGAGTGATTTTCTAGGAACCTCTCAAGCGCTTGAAAAAGTCTTGAAGATTGCGGACAAAGCGTCTAAAACTGACGCAAGCATACTTCTTTTAGGGCAAAGTGGCGTAGGAAAAGAAGTTTTTGCTTCTTATATTCATAAAAATTCACCTAGAGCTAACAAGCCTTTTGTGGCAATTAACATGGCCGCGATTCCTGAAAATCTTGTAGAGAGCGAACTCTTTGGATTTGAAAAAGGCGCGTTCACCGACGCGAGCGAAGCAAAAGCTGGACAATTTGAACTAGCGCAAGGCGGCACGCTATTTTTAGATGAAATAGGAGAGATGCCTTATGGAGTTCAAGCTAAACTGTTAAGAGCGTTACAAGAAAAAGAGGTCCGCCGTTTAGGCTCGCCTAAACTTATCAAGATAGACATTAGAATAATTTCAGCGACAAACGCCAACCTTCAAGAAAAAATAAAAAATGGCGAGTTTAGAGAAGATTTGTACTATAGGCTCAATACGATTCCTTTGTACATTCCACCTCTTAAAGAGCGTAAAGATGAGATATTGCAAATTGCAGACGCCATGGTGGAGCAAAATTGCAAAAAATATGGGTTTGATTTAAAACTATTTTCCAAGGACGCAAAAGAGCAACTTTTGTCATACAATTGGCCAGGGAACATTCGCGAGTTGATTTCAGTGGTTGAGAGAGCGGTAATTTTAAGTGAAACCCAAGAGATACAAAAAGACGAACTTTTTTTAAACAACAAGATATGAGGATATAAAGATGAGTAGTAAAAGATATAACGTAGCGGTAGTCGGAGCGAATGGCGCAGTTGGTGAAGAAATATTAAGCGTTCTTTCTGAAATAGATTTTCCATTAAACAAGTTAGTGCCATTAGCGAGCGCTAGAAGTCTTGGAAAAACGATAAGTTTTAATGGAAAAGAGCTTAATATTATTGAATTGACAAGCGACGTGTTTGAGAAAGAAGAAATTGACATAGCTCTTTTTAGCGCTGGAGGAAGCGTTAGCGCCGAGTTTGCGCCTTACGCCGTTAAAGCTGGAGCGGTTGTCATTGACAATACTTCTCACTATAGAATGGATAAAAACGTTCCTCTAGTGGTTCCAGAAGTAAATCCTGAGGATATAGCTAAATGGAAAGAAACTGGAATCATCGCCAATCCCAACTGTTCAACTATTCAAATGGTACAAACTTTAAAGCCTCTTGACGATGTTTATGGCTTAACTCGCGTTGACGTAAGCACTTACCAAGCGACAAGCGGCGCTGGAAAAACAGCTATGGAAGAGTTGGTCACTCAAATGCAAGCGTTTTTCGCATTTAATCTTGATGAAGCCGAACACAAATCGTTCAAACACCAAATTGCCCTAAACGTTATCCCTCAAATAGATATTTTTGAAGCGAATGGATACACTAAAGAAGAGATGAAGATGGTTAATGAAACCAGTAAAATCATGCACAAAAACATTCCTCTTAGCGCGACTTGCGTACGCGTTCCAACTCTTCGCGGCCATGCTGAAGCGCTTACTCTCACTTTTGGTTGTGAAGTAGACGCAAAAGAAGCGAGAGAAATTTTAAGAAAAGCTCCAAATTTAATAATACTTGACAAACCGGAAGAAGCCCTTTACCCAATGCCAGCTACATGCGTCGACATGAATGAAACTTTCGTTGGTAGAATAAGAAACGACAACTTTTCAAAAAACATGCTTCATATGTTTATTGTCGCTGACAACCTAAGAGTTGGTGCAGCGACTAACGCTGTAAGAATCGCTCAAAAATGGGTAGAAATGGAAGGTGACAAGTAAATGTTGGAAAAAATATTTGAAAATACGCTCTGGAACTCTAGATTTGTTATAGTTCTAGCCGTCATCTTTGGAGTGTTTGGAGCGATTGTTCTTTTTGTTGTCGCAAGCTTTGATATTTATGAAACGATAAAATACACCATATCTACTTACGCGTCGCATGAACACCCAGCCACGTTCCATGAAGACATCGTTGGAGGAATCATAGGGGCGGTTGATTTGTACCTTATTGGCGTCGTTATGATAATATTTTCTTTTGGCATATATGAGCTTTTTATTTCAGAAATTGACGCGGCTAAAGATAAAGAGGGAAAAGAGAACCAACTACTTGCCATACATTCACTAGACCAACTTAAAGATAAAATCTCTAAAGTTATCGTCATGGTGCTTGTTGTTGGATTTTTTCAAAAAGTTGGACATACCGAGTATCATGGCGCTTTAGAACTCTTTTATTTGGCGCTTTCGATTACGGCCGTGTCTGTTGGTTTATTTTTTCTCGGTAAAGTCGGAAAACATTAGTCAAATTTTATAAAAATTACACTTAGGAATAAAAATGGGAAAAATATTTGTAGACGCATGCTTTGGAAAAGAGACTCCTTACACTCCGGTTTGGATGATGAGACAAGCGGGACGTTACTTGCCAGAATACATGGCGGTTCGAGCAAAAGCTGGAAACTTTTTAAATCTATGCCATAATCCAGCTCAGGCTTGTGAAGTGACGCTTCAACCTGTCGACATAGTTGGGGTTGACGCCGCCATACTTTTTAGCGACATTCTTGTCATTCCCGATGAGATGGGAATGGATTTATCATTCATAAAGGGAGAAGGTCCGAAGTTTAGCGACCCTATCACTTGTGATGCCGACATAGATAGACTACTTGGCGGAGATGAAGCCGCAAGTAAACTTACTTATGTTTTTGATACCATCAAACTTATTAAAGAGCAGTTGTCCGAAGATAAAGCGCTTATAGGTTTTACCGGCGCGCCTTGGACTCTCGCTACCTACATGATAGAGGGACAAGGGACTAAAACATACAATGTTTGTAAAAAAATGATGTACTCAAACCCTGAACTTTTACATAAGATTCTCGCTAAAGTCACCGAAGTTGTAAAACTATACATGGAAAAACAGATACAAGCTGGAATAGACGTAGTTCAAATCTTTGACTCTTGGGCGGCCGCTATCGAAACGGAAAAATACGATGAATTTTCTTGGAAGTATATGGTTGAAATCGCTGATTACTTAAAATCTAAATATCCTCACGTTCCCATCATCATGTTTCCAAAAGGCATACCCGCATTTTTAGATAAAGTGTATGGAAATTTTGACGTATTTGGCGTTGACTGGTCAACTCCTATGGCTCTTGCGAAAGAAAAACTTGGGAGCAAATACGTTCTTCAAGGAAATATGGAACCATGCCGTCTTTACTCAAAAGAAGCGACAACCCAAGCCGTAGAAGAGATTCAAGAAGTAATGGGTGGCAAACGCCATATTTTTAATCTAGGTCATGGGATACTCCCAGACGTTCCCGTTGAAAACGCAAAACACTTTATAAGAGAATGTCATAGAGTCAGTGGAAAATAATATCATATTTGGACCTATAAACTCACGCCGTTTTGGCATGAGTCTAGGCATAGACCTCTCCCCTGCCCTCAAACAATGTAATTTCGACTGTCTCTACTGTGAACTCGCCCCAAGCGCAACCGTGACCGCTCAAAGCGATATAATCTCAGTAAAGCGCATAGTCGAAGAATTATCCTTGCGCCTCAATGAAAAGACAGACATTATCACTCTCACGGCAAATGGTGAACCAACTTTATATCCACATTTAAATGAACTTATAGATGAAATTGATAAGATTAAACAAGACACCCAAACTTTGATACTCACCAACAGCGCGACTCTCGTTGATGCAAACGTCTTTAATTCCCTACTTAAACTTGATCAAGTGAAACTTTCGCTCGACGCCGTCAGTCATGACGTCTTTAAAAAGATAGACAGACCTGACAAAAAGATAGACATAACTAAGCTTGTTCAAACAATAATTTCATTTAGCAAACAATACAAAGGTAAATTATTTATTGAGATATTATTTGTACATGAACTTAATGACACAAAAGATGAAATCAGTAAACTAAACGGCGTTTTACTGGAAATAGAAGCGACAAGAATTGACATAGGAACAATAGACAGACCACCAGCTTATCCAGTTATGGGCGTCAGTTATAAAGAACTACATACAATATCATTGATGTTTGACAAAACATTGCCAATTCACATAGCGTCAAGAGTCCATGCAGAACCAAACAATTCATACTATAGTGAAAAAGACATTCTCAACACCTTAGATAAACGCCCATTAACAATGGACGATATAAATTTATTACTCGACGACGAGAGTAAAACTCGCCTCTATAAACTAATAAAAGAGACTAAAGTGGCTATAAAAACAACATCCAATTTAGAATTTCTAGTTCCGACAAAGAATATCGGTAGAAAACGATAGAAGTTGCCAAAAACACTTGACTTTTGACAACTCCTAAAGTATAATTTCGGCTCAACAAAACATTCCGGATTAGCTCAGCGGTAGAGTAGGTGACTGTTAATCACTTGGTCA
>ERZ889078.857-NODE-857-length-25953-cov-8.222913_pt1 | contig 25953 bp, 21 predicted proteins | sample MGYA00521266_ERZ889078 | MGnify/ENA primary metagenome ERZ889078 (study PRJEB32303, sample SAMEA104408618) | aquatic metagenome | biome: Brackish water; feature: Pelagic; material: water | place: Baltic Sea | collected 2014-06-16T06:34:00 | depth 76,534 m ...
AGTGACGATCACGTTGCCCCCCGGGGTCATCAACACTGCCGGAAACAACCAAATGGTGGTGACACTACAGGCATGGCAATCCTACACGACGACCATTTCAGAAAACCACCAATTTGCGGGAGCAAGCATCATGGCCGATAAACCGATTGCGGTGACGACGGGAGGGAATCACTACAAGCAAAACTCGGGTGCTCTATCGCAAGATGGGGGATTTGATCAGCTCGTTCCAGAAGAGCTCGTGGGTTCAGAATACATGATTGCGCGTGGCATTGCGCCGACCGGCTTGGATTATGTTGTGGTGATTCCAACGGTGGATAGCACAGAGCTCATGATGAATGGGGTATCTCAGGGATTCTATGACCGGGCAATGCCAGCCACGTTGACCTTTCCGGGAAATCAATATTCCGTCGGGGACTTAGCTCACATAGAGGCCAGTGCCCCCGTGTATTGTTTTCATGTAACAACCGGTTCCAACCAGTATCAGCCTGAATTGGGCATGTCTTTGGTCCCGCCTATTGGCTGCACTGGAAGCCGATCCGTCTACTCAACACGCATGAGTGGGCTTAATACGCATCTGCTGGTGATGGTTCCAGCGCTGGGAATTAACGGCTTGCGTTACAATGGCAATCTTGTTACTGCATCCGGATTTACGGTAAAAACGAGCACCAATGGGCAATGGAAATCTGTCTATATCCCCGACAACCAAGTGACCGGTACCTGGTCGTTAACCTGTCAGAAGCAATTCCATGTAGAGGTCATTGGGGGAGAGGGTGCTGGCACAGGATTGGCAGGCTTCTATTCAGGCTTTGATAGTGGCTTAGACATCTTAGATCCATTTTTGAATTTAGGGTCAAGTATTCTGAATTTTCCGGTGCGTTGTGCGACCCCTCTTCCAGGTTTCTTTAGCCTACAGACCTGCAATCGACCTGTTGAGGTCATCCGAACCAAGGTGATGAGTGGCCAAGCGACCGTCACAGATTTCAATCGATGGGATAGCCTGATAACGGTCCAGCCCACATTGGGATTTGCAGGAGAAATCTGGGTAAAGCTTGTGGCTCAGGACGCAAGTGGTTCTTTGGATTCCGTTCTCATGCGTTTCCCCTTTTATCCCGATGGCGCAGACCTTTTGCCCGACACGGTGTACGGTTGTCCCGATGAGCCTGCCACCATAACGGCGCCCTTTGGCATGCAGCAATACTTGTGGTCTACGGGTGAAACCACCCAGTCCGTGCAATACGGCGGGTATGGCCCCATTGTCTTATATGCCACATCTGATTCTTGTGCCTACACGGATACGGTATGGGTAGAGAGTGGTGATCCCCTGCCTCGACTTTTGCTTCCGGTCCTCTTGGTGTGTGATTCACAGTATGTTGCAACACTGCCCGAATTTAGTGCGGTGGACAGCGTCGCCTGGCGGGGCCCCAATGGAATGAGCGGTGTTGCGCAAAATGGCCCTACGGGCAGAACAATGAACTGGGATATTCCGGGGATGTATGTCTTAGAAAAATTTGACGTGCGTGGTTGTCTCACCTATGAATATGTCGAATTAAAGCTCAATCCTCCACCGCTCATTCTGCATGTAACGGAATGCCCGGATGCCTGGGTATGGCTGAAGGATGTCTCCATAGTTCAGACTTTCTTGGTCAATGATGTGCCGCAAGCGACGGATTCTATTGAGCTGAGCTTCCCCTTTGATGGGGTATATTCTCTTTTTGCAGTTGTCGAAGATCTCTGTGGACAGATCGACACTGTAGAGGCATGTTTGCCCTATTTCTGTACGGGAGCAGATCAGCGATGGTTTCCTAATGCCTTTACGCCCAATGGCGATGGGAACAATGATACCTATTGTTTGTCCTCTTCCTATGGGGATGCCTTACTATATCAGGTATTCAACCGCTGGGGTAAGCTCCTATTTGAAGGTAAGGGAACAGAATGCTGGTCACCGGCAGAGGGGACCCAAGGGTCGTTTGTCTTGCGTGCCGTCTTTCCGGCAATAGAAGGGGTTGCGCCAAGGGAGGAAATTCTTCCTATCCTTGCTCTACCATGAGACAGTTCTACGCCCTCTTCCTCTTGCTGGTGATCTCCCACACAGGATGGAGCCAATCCATCGCAGTGGCCACTGCGCACCCCATCGGCACCCAGGTGGCCAGGCAAGTATTAGAAGCAGGAGGCAATGCCTATGATGCAGCCGTGGCGGCGCATTTTGCCTTAGCGGTTGTCCTGCCAAGGGCAGGCAATATTGGCGGCGGAGGCTTTGCCCTGATCCACACCTTTGGCGGAGAGGCGAGGGCCTTGGACTTTCGAGAGACCGCTCCGCAAGCAGCCACACGAGAAACGTTTATGGTCTCGGGGGAGAATATCCCTCCGTCCTCATTGCGTAGTATTCAAGCCTCAGGCGTCCCAGGCTCTGTTGCAGGGATGTGGGAATTGTATACCGCCTACCGATCTGGCAGATTTACCTGGGCCGAGTTGCTTCAACCCGCTATCCTTTTGGCCGACACAGGGTTTGCAATGACCCCCTTTCTTGCGGACCTACTGCTGCACACTCCCCACATAGCCGAACAAGAAGGGAGTCCCTTCTATCGACAAGTGCCGTGGCAGGCAGGCGATCGATTAACACAGCATGTGCTGGCACAGACATTAACAGATATTGCGGCGATGGGGCCGGAAGGATTTTATCAAGGGCTGCATGCTGCTCGCCTCGTAGATTGGTCTCAAGGGTGGTTTACACCTGAAGATATAGGGTTGTATCGAGCTGTTTGGCGTGCGCCACTATCCATGGTATACAGGGGGTACAATCTGTACACCATGCCTCCGCCGTCTAGTGGTGGGGTCGCCCTAATCCAACTACTTAAAGGGAGTGATCGACCCGCCAACCGCTTTGGGAAAAGGTGGAAGGGCGAGGCCATCCACGATTTTACAGAACTTGCGCATCGCGTTTACCAAGACCGAACCTATTATCTGGGAGATCCTGATTACATGGAAGTAGTGCCAGGCGCACTCATGGATGACGGGTACCTGGCAAACCGCTTTGCAGACATAGAACAAGACCGCCATGTGCCGATCGCGTGGAACCAATCCCATACTGAGCTCGAATCGAATGAAACGACCCACTTTAGCATCCTAGATTCGGCCGGAAACGCCATCGCCATCACCACTACTTTGAATGGTCTGTTTGGCAGTGGTCTCTGGGTGGATGGGTATTTCATGAACAATGAAATGGATGACTTTGCTACGCAACCGGGTGTACCCAATCAGTTTGGGCTTATTGGGTATGAAGTCAATTCGGTGGCCCCGGGTAAGCGCATGCTGAGCAGTATGACGCCCACGATTTTAGTCGATGGATCGGGGAACAAAGTGGTGTTGGGGACCCCAGGGGGAAGTACCATTATTACGAATGTTTTCCAGGTCGTTCTGCATCACGTTCGTTACCAAAAAACGCTGGAGGAGGCGGTGCACATCAAAAAAGTTCACGCCCAAGGATTACCTGAAAAACTTTTCTATGAGGTAGGCGCCCTGACACCGCGATGGCAAAAGAAGCTGAAGGCCCTTGGTCACCCATTGGAAGCATGGAAGCAGATAGGTCGATTTCAGGCGGTTTCAAGCTTTGAAGCGGTGGCAGATGTGACGCGTTCCGGCGATTCACAGGGCTATTTTTATTCTGATGAAGTCAAATAAAAACGGAAATAGCCATAGGGCTATGCGCCAATGATGGCCCCAACATCGCTGGGTCGATACAGTAGCCAACCTGTGAGGCTTTTCCTTGGAGCGCTGGTGGGTAAGACGGCATGCCAGACGGCGTCACTGCGGAAAAAGATCATGCGGTTCATGATAGGGGAAATATGCAAACGTTCGTGCGTCCCTGTCGAGTCATACAACTGCAGCTCTCCGCCGTCACCTGGCTTCCAATCAGGGTTGAGATAGAGAACACAGGAGATAAGACGATTATTCCTTCCCCGAAATTGATCTAGGTGTTTGGCATAGTGCCCCCCTTTGGGATAATAGGCCAAGTGAAATTCATACCCACTCAAGCTCAAGAATAGAAGTCGATTCCACCGCAATAGGCTTTCTTCGATCCAAGCAAATACCTCTTTTAGGCTCTGGTCTCGGTCTTGATCCAACCAATACGTCATATCAGACCGAATGTCAGGTGCCTGTTGACGTGCGTTCAACGTGCCAACTTTGGCAGGCGTTAGCTCATCCTGTTTTGCATGGAAAAACACCATGAGCTGCGCGAGTAATTCCGGAGGGAGGTAGCCGTCTATCAAGACATAATCCTCTTCTGCTAAGGTGTCTGCCCAGGCATCCCATTGCGCATCGCTGTGCACTATGGCAAGAAGGTAATGTCTACCCTTTGCGCTATATCCGGATGAAGTGACCTTGCAACGGGGCAGGTGTGCGCTACGCGCTCAAGCACTTCTTGCGTATTCTCTTTTTGCCCTTCCCCAAGTTGAAGTTCAATGGATACCTCTATGCGCGCAATACGGCGTGGATCTGCCGCCATGTGTTTGGTCGTATCCCCCGTGGCCGATAGAATCTCAATGCCATGATTTTGGGCAAAAATGCCCATCGTGGTGATGATACACGTCGTCAAGGACAGCGCACATAAGTCTGTAGGCGAGAAGGCAGCCCCTTTGCCTTGGTTGTCTGTCGGGGCGTCCGTAAAGATGTTTGTCCCACTTTGTATGTGCACATTGGTGCAGCGCAAGGTGCCGAGATAGGTGGTTTTAGCTGTGGCCATGTAATGATGGTTTAAAGGGGTGGTACTCGTTCAGGGGTAAAATGAAATCAGAATCTAGGCTTCAATAACAATCCGCATCTCTCCTTCCTTTGGATCTTCAGCGATGTGTCCAATGCAATGTATAGGACTGCCGGCTTCCCTTAAGGTCGCTTCAAATGTGGCGGCGGCGTCAGGTGAAACAGCTGCCAATAGCCCTCCGCTGGTCTGCGGATCATAGAGGATAAAAAGTTGTTGGCCGCTTACCGGAGTAACACTGCCGTAATAGGTGACATAATTTTTTGTGGTTCCGGTCGGCATACAGCCCAGCGCATATAAATCATCTAGTCGCAATGCATCATACTTGGGAATATGCTGATAAGCAAGAACACCTTGCGTTTGCGAGGCCATCATCATTTCATGCAAATGCCCAATAAGTCCAAATCCTGTCACGTCGGTCAACGCATGTACGCCCTCCATTTGGCCAAAAACCTGGCCTACCTTATTTAATTGGGACATCGTGGCCACGGCCCAATCCGCATCATGGGGTTGGGCAAGTCCTTTTTTCATGGCCGTGGCCACAATGCCAATGCCCAGTGGCTTGGTGAGGTACAACAGATCTCCGGGCTGTGCCCCGCCATTTTGCTTCAGATTCTTTTGCGCAACACGTCCTGTCACACTCAAGCCAAAAATGGGTTGTGGCACATCAATACTATGCCCGCCGGCGAGGGGTATACCTGCTTTTTTGCAGGTGTCACGCGCCCCTGCAAGGACTTCTCCAGCAACTTTGGCAGAGAGCTTTTCAAGGGGCCAACATAAAATAGCCAAAGCCATATCCGGCTTTGCCCCCATAGCATATACGTCACTGATGGCATTAGCGGCCGCAATTTGACCAAAAACAAAAGCATCATCCACAATGGGGGTAAAGAAGTCCGTGGTGTGGACCAAGGCTTCACCATTGCCTAAATCCATTACCGCAGCATCATCATGGGCATCGTGACCCACGAGTAAAGTAGGATACGCTTCCAAAGGGTCAAAGCCAGATGCGGCCAGGACTTCCTTTAGTGCATTGGGGGCAATCTTGCAGCCACAGCCCGAACCGGGATTAAAGGCAGTTAGTGCTGTGGAAAGTGGGTCAGCCATGTGGAGCGTATTTCAATGGTTTCGGTAATAATTTTTGCGGCTGCTTCTGCTGCGGAAAGGTCGCGCACATCCACTGTGGTCAAAATTTGCTTAGCCCGTTTTTGGATACTTTCTTGATAGGTCCGGTCATAATAGGATAATGCAATGTCTGCCGCGCTACGCAAATCTCCTTGATAAACCGCCTCTATCGCTGTTTGTGCTTGTTGATGACCTAGACGCTTCGCGATTTTAGGAAAAACAGCGGCCAGATCCTCTTTGCTTGCCTGTCCATATAAAGCGACCAGATGGTCTAAGCGATTCGCGCGAGAACGCTCAATGACCACCAAGGGCGCCTCCTTTTTTAAGGCAAAGAAGTCAGAATGCATCCATATGCGTCCGATGGAACGACTTTCATCCTCCATCCACAGGACTTCCTTTTCTGGCAATTCTTCCAGGAGATGGGCCCCGTTATTTTCAAAATTTTCTTGGGTGGGCTGGTCCCCTTCACCGACGTGGCCAAAAGCGGAACCTTTGTGGTGGGCAATGCCTTCCAGGTCAAATACGGGGGCAGATTGGGCCATCATAGCGCGCAAGATCTCTGTCTTTCCGCTCCCTGTGAGTCCCGAAAGCACCATCCATGGTCTCGGCGCATTCCAAATCGCCTGTACGCGCTGTCGGTAGCCTTTATAGCCACCTTCCCACCGCTTCACACGATGTCCTGCGGTGGTAAACAGCCATTCCATCGATTGGCTACGCATTCCACCACGCCAGCAATACACCTCAATGTCAGATCCTTGCGCCAATTGATCTGCCTGTTCCACCAAGTCAGCCATTTTGGGGCCGACAAAGGCGAGGCCTAACCGAATGGCTTCTGCTTGGCCTTTGGTTTTGTAGCATAGACCAACTTCGTGCCGTTCTTGGTCACTAAAAAGGGGGAGGGACAAAGCGCCAACCGCACGGCCATGGGCAAATTCACTCGGGCTTCGAACATCAAGGATAGGCATGCTTGCAAGGTACGAATGGCCCGTATCTTTGACCTATGCGAACAATAGCGCTTTTATGTGTTTTTTTCATGGTATCAGCATGCCTGGTGCCAAAGAAGAAACTCGAATTTGCGCAAACACAGATTGTTCGCCTTCAGATAGATAGCCTTGCTATGGAAGGCCGCTGGCTTACTGCCGAGGGAACGGTGGGAAGTACCCAAGACTCGTTAGAAGTATCAAGGACCAAGGTGGAACAGCTACATCGCCAATTAGCAGAATCTGAAGCGGCATTACAAGAAGTCTCTTTGGGCCTGGATAGTATGACCTTTCATCAAGCCTCCACCAGTGTAGCCCGTGATGTGTGGCGAATAGAAGCCCTACGTGCGAAGCGCCGGATGGAGCGGGCAGAGTTTGTTCGGGACAGCTTACAAGAAGTGGTGGTCAAGCTCAAAACGACCCAGAAGCCCCGCAGATAGCTTATAAATGTGATTTGATGACACGCAAACGATGCGTGTGTTTGCCCAATTCTGCGTTATAAATCCCTGTGCTGTCCAATCCATCCATCCTAACGGACCCACTGGCGTGTAATATGCGGTTTTCTCGCACATAGATACCTACATGGGTAATCTGACCCTCTTCATTGTCAAAAAAGACGAGGTCTCCCGCCTTGGCTTCGTCTAAAAAATCTAGGGTTCTGCCTTGTGTCGCTTGTTGGCTGGCGTCCCGCAGCAGCGAAATGCCTGTAAGCCGATACGCCATCTGTGTGAGCCCAGAGCAGTCAATCCCAAAAGCGGAACGTCCGCCCCAGAGATAGGGAGCATTTGCGTACAGATATGCGTTCAGTAAGAGTTCTTCTCGCGTATGGAGGCGTTGCGCTGTCCGTCCTTGGAATAAGAATGCTTCCGTTCCCACTTGAAGTACCTTCTGTTCTTTATCAAAAAAGGGCAGGGGGGAGCCTGCTACGACCGTACGTGTGAGGCTTGGGCTATCGTGCTCTATCAGGTCAACGGCATCGCTGACCAATGCCTGAGGCTGGTCTACCAATGCCCGGTATTGACTTTGTTCAATCCGCTGAATTTGACGGTCCAACATCCATCCTGTATACCCATCATGTCCCAAACGAATCTGCGTCCATTCCGCTTTTTGATCCAGGATTTCAAAAGCCTCTCCAAAAAGCGCTTGGTTCACCATCTCTGCGCGATGGCTAGGTTCAGCCCGCATGGGGGCCAAGCTGTAGAGGGAAAAGCCGAAGGGGTTCACGGTTTAGTTTAGTCGTTCAAGAATCATGGCAGATGCACCGCCACCGCCATTACAAATGCTAGCGGCACCGTAGGTAGCTTGGTTTTGTTGCAGGACATGTAACAAGGTTACGATAATTCGCGCACCACTACAACCTAGGGGGTGACCTAGTGATACGGCTCCTCCGTTGACATTGCAGGTGATGGGATCAATCCCCAATAAGTCCATGTTGACCAGTCCCACCACGGAGAAGGCCTCATTTAACTCCCAAAACTGAATATCCTTTACTTCTAGCCCTGCTTTCGCCAATGCTTTGGGTACCGCTTTGGCTGGCGCTGTGGTGAACCATTCTGGTTCATGCGCCGCATCTGCGGAAGCTATTATACGGGCTAAGGGTACAATACCTAGTTCTGCCGCTTTTTCGGCAGACATTAACACGAGCGCAGCAGCCCCATCATTGAGCGTGGAGGCATTGGCCGCAGTGACGGTTCCATCCTTAGTAAAGGCAGGACGGAGGCCCGCTACTTTTTCTCGGATGATATTGGTGAATTCTTGGTCGCGGTCCACTACGGTGACATTGCCACGTCGGTCCGTGATCTCTACTGGGACAATTTCCGCATCAAACTTACCTGCATCCCATGCTGCTGAACTGCGGTCATAAGATTGCAATGCAAAGGCATCCTGCTCTTCACGGCTGTAATCGTGCTCTTTTGCACACATATCTGCGCAGACCCCCATTACTTGCTGGTCATAAACATTGATCAGGCCATCCTTGGTCAATCCATCTACCATTGCAGTATCGCCGAATTTGAAGCCTTGGCGGCTGCCGGGAAGGTAATGGGGAACTTGACTCATGTTTTCCATGCCGCCTGCTACGACGATATCTGCATCCCCAACCTGGATGGCTTGGGCTGCTAAGGCAATGGCCTTCATGCCGGAGGCACATACCTTGTTGATGGTGGTACAAGGAACCTCCTTGGATAAACCTGCGCCCAGTGCGGCTTGACGGGCGGGTGCTTGTCCAAGGTTGGCTTGTAAAACTGAACCCATAAAGACTTCTTGCACGGTCGAAGGGTCGAGATGAATTTTAGCCAAAGCGCCTTGGATGGCGATGGCACCTAATTGAGTTGCAGGGACGCCAGACAGGGCACCTTGGAAACTTCCCATAGGGGTTCTTACGGCGGAAACAATGACGACTTCTTTCATCGAGATAAGCTTGAGGGTTGTATGCTTGCGAATATACAAGTGGAAGCCCCTAGGTGGCGCCATGAATTTCTGCATTCCTGTATAAGTTCATTGTGAAGTAGCCGAATTTTCATGTATTTTCGCTGCCCTAATTCAGCTACTCAAAAACAAAACCCGGTGAGGTGGGTGAGAGGCTGAAACCACCAGTTTGCTAAACTGGCGTACGGGAAACTGTACCGCGGGTTCGAATCCCGCCCTCACCGCCAGAATCAAGAAAACCCGCAGCTTTCGCTGCGGGTTTTTTGGTTCTAAAGCTCCCCTTAAAGAGGCAATCCTGCTCCATGTAATCAGGATCTTAAAAAAACACCCCCGCAAAAATGTGTTTTGTGGGGGTGTTTTTGAAAAAACGTGACGAAAAATCCTTAGATCATAGTTGGAATACCCGAATATAATCCACCGCCATTCTTTGTGGGAACGTGGTCTGTGCATTTGGGCTTCCAGGCCAATTTCCTCCCACGGCCACATTTAGGATGAAGAAAAACTTCTCATGAAATTCTGACATAGTACTTCCAGAGATGTTCAACGTGGTGTAGAGTACATCATCTCGGTACCATTTGATCGCGTTTTCATCCCAGATAATACTGAACACATGAAATTCATCCTGATACGATTTCCCGTTTTGCACAGGAATAGAGCCTCCATAGGATGCGTGGTTACCCCCATTATCCCAATGCCCAGTTCCATGTATTCTTTGGTCCCCTTGGTTTGTTGTGCTGCCTCCCGTCATTTCCATTATATCAATTTCACCACAGGCGGGCCATCCTACAGTAGAAATATTGTCTCCAAGCATCCACAATGCGGGCCAAAGGCCCTGCCCAGAGGGTAGAGCCGCCCGTATATCGATTCTACCATATTGAAAAGACTGTTTTCCTTTGGTAATGAGTCTGGATGAGGTATAGCTAAAGCCACCAACTGCTTGTTCTTTTGCCGTTATAACGAGACATCCTTGCTTTAGTTGGGTATTTTCTTCTTTATAGTACTGAAGCTCATTATTGCCCCAGCCCCAGTTGCCATTCCCCAGTTCAAAGGTCCAATCTTCGGAGAGCTCGGTTCCAAGGAATTCATCTTGCCAGACGAGTGAATAGCCCGGGTAGCTTAAGGGGGTCGAATAACCTGTAGTGGGAATATTACTTGTGTCCATGGCAATTTGGATCAACACGGTGTCATAGGCTTCGATGTAATGCTCAAAGCTCACATGCGCACGCAGGCGAACAGGGTATTTCCCAGATAGAGCATAGGTATAGCTAGCCGTCCCATCCGTGCTTTCAACGGTGCCATTCGTGCCTTCTTCAAATTGAAACGTGTAATAGTTTGCCATGTTGGCGGTAGCCACTACTTCTACTAAACTGGGATCGGTGTTGGAAACCGAAAGGGAGAAAACAAGATTAGTGGGAAGTTGTACCGGTATTTCGGCTGGATCACAACTATTGAACAAAAAGAGGGTTGAAAAGGAACTTAGGAAGAGTCTGAACATGGGGTAAAAATAAGAAGGGCGGGAATTTCCCGCCCTTCATGAAGGAGAAAATTTTAGTTCTGTTCGATGTTGTCAATATAGAATGTGCCTGCATTAGAAACACTCCATCCAGGGAACATGACCAACCGATCATAGGCAGTTGAGACGCCTGAAAGGTCAAAGGTTAATTGAACCCAAGATTGCGCTGTGGTAACGCTTTGATCAAGCTCAACATACTGGCTAGGAGCCGCTTGATCTTCAAGCTTAAGGCGGAATGTGCCAGTATCAGGAGCCCATACCATCAATTGAATGGTAGATTGTGTTGAGAAATCCAATTTGGCATCTAAGTCGATGAAAAGACCCGCCCATGTTTCGTTGCCGTGAACCGTTTCCAAAACGTTACCAGAGGTATTCAAGCCCGATGCATTCGGGTTGGCAACATAGGCATAAGCGCTGTTACCGAAAGTGGTGCACGTAGGTTGCAATGACTCAAAGTCAAAAGGTAAGGCATACGTGGTGGGCGTGGGGCCAGGATCGCCTGTATACCCTTCTGGAACCAGGCGGATGTACCAAGCTAAATCAGCATTTTTGGCGTCTACGTAGCGGATAAACAGCTCATTGGTGTCGATAGAGATGATCTGATACGTGCGTACGCCAGTCCAAAAGCCAATCATGGCATCACCGCTGACGGTAATGCTCGTATCAGCTCCTTCATTTAATGTCCAAGTTTCGCCCATCTTGTCTCCAGTATAGGCAGTAAAGTCACCAACCAAACAAGACGCAGTGTCCGTAAAAGGGGCATCTCCTGCATGAGCGGAATTGACATAAATATCGCCACCCGTCACCTGGTCAAAACCAAACCCATTGAGGCGGAAGGTGTAACGGTCATTGTACAGACCTGAACCTGCTTTCTCATTTGCACCGGCAGCCCACCATTCTGGGGTGTTGCCTGCTGCGCTTGAGGGATTAGGTCCAACACCCATGTGGGCAGGACGCACGGAATCCACAGCCCAAGTCTTGGACGATCCACCGGTCAGAAGAGCATAGATAGGGTTGCTAATCAAGCTGGGGTCATCCTGGTCAATCGTAACCACCTGAGAACTGCTAGCGCTGCCACCAGCATTTTGCACCGTCAGCGTAACCGTGTATTGACCTGCAAAAGGATACGTGCTACTCGCATTGGTTCCTTCGCCCGTTTGGCCGTTGCCAAAATCCCAGCTCGATTGCAGCGTGCTATTGCTTGCCGTGAATTCAATCACGTTGGCATTGGCTGCAGAAGGCATGTAGGTGAATTCAGCATCTTCTGCTGTAGGGGGATCTCCTAGTTTTGGTTCTTTATCGCAACCTACAGTTACGAGTAACGCCAATCCAAGGATCGTCCAACTTTGGCGCCAAAAAGCATTCGGTGATTTCATAGTTTTGATTTTAAGTGATTGCATAAAGTTAATAACCTGGGTTTTGATTCCAGTTGCCTCCCGCAAGGTCAATTTCAACCTGAGGAAGAGGGAAGCGCTCGTGTTTGCCTGAAACAAAATTGGAGATTGTACTGGGGGCTTTTCCTGTTCGGACAAGATCCCAAAAACGTAGTCCTTCTCCAGAAAGTTCTAAACGTCGTTCCATGTAAATATCCTCCATCAAAGCATTGCCAGAACTTGTCATGGCGGGCATGTTGACTCGTGCACGTACTTCATTCAAGAATCCAAGCGCTTTGCCACCTTGCCCAGTGTGTGCAAGCGCTTCAGCGGCCATTAATAAGACATCTGCATAGCGTATAACCTTATAGTTGAGGGGGGAGGTTAAGTCATTGTCGGGTAACCCGATTTCCCCTTGTCTTTTGATGTATTTATTATTGTAATAACCGGTATGCCCGCCTCCGCCTTGCGCGTATGAGATGCTGCTTGGATTCGGTTGGCTGGCAATGAATGCATCCAGGTCAAGTACGGTTATATCCCTTCGGATATCGCTAATATCAAAAGCTTGATAAAGATCTGCTGTAGGTAGATTGTAACTATTTCCGTCGCCATAGAGAGGCCCTTCATATTGTCGGATGCCATTAAAACCTGCTGCGGCATTACCTTCAAGGCAAACAAAACAACCATAGCTGCCACCTTCAAGGCCTGAGTACTCAATGTCAAAGACCGTTTCGCTGTTGTTCTCATTGGCATCAAGCCAAAGGGCATCATAATCTTCCACTAAAGCATAACCGCCAAAATCAATTACGGAATCAAGGATAACCGCTGCTACACTAAAATCATTTTGGTACAAATGAACCTTGCCAAGCAAGGCCAAGGCAGCTCCTTTATCCACACGTCCCTTTTCAGGATTACTCCATGGCAAGGTGGCTGATGCATATTGAAGATCTGCTTCTATTTGGGCATACACTTCTGCGGTAGGACTGCGATCCAACTTGGTAACTTGATCAGCGCCAAGGCGTTGGTCAATGACCAAAGGAACCTCGCCGAAATACTTCACTAATTCAAAGTAGTAGTAGGCACGTAAAAAACGCGCTTGGCCAATGATTTGCTCCTTGCCAACAAAGTCAATTTTGTCTTTAAACTCCATGAGGTAGTTGACGCGGGCAATCCCGGCATAATTCCATCTAAAAACGCTGCGCAACTCATTGTTCACAGCGTTGTGCATCATGTTTTCAATCTGGTGCAGTCCTTCGGTATCTGTGACACTTTCACCCCCGGCAATTGCATTGTCCGAAGCGATTTCGCCAATCCATTGCGTGAGGTAAGAGGTTTGCAACAAGTCATAGGCTGCGGTGAGGGCCATTTCATAATCAGACGGCTGATTGAAATAGTTTTCAGCATCTTGAACATAGCGCGGTTGAACGTCCAAGAACTTTTCACATCCAACGAGTATTAAAGCGCTCGCTGCACTAATGCTGAGGGCAATTTTCCACTTTTTCATCGCTTAAAATTGTAAAGTTAAACCGGCCATAAGGGTACGTGCTTGTGGGTAGAATCCATAATCCACCCCCGAGGCTAGTACGCCTCCAAAGTTTCCTATGTCTGGATCAAACCCTTGATAACTCGTAAGGGTGTACAGGTTATTGACGGAAACGTAGGCGCGTAGTTTTTTCGCATTGAGGCGTGAAGTAATGCCCGTAGGAAGGGTGTAGCCGACTTGGAGGTTGCGAATGCGCAGGAAGTCTCCTTTTTCAACATAAAAATCTGAGAAGACCGTATTGCGCGTCAAAGAAGTGCTGAGGCGGGGAATGGTATTAGAACTTCCGTCCCCTGTCCAGCGGCCGATGTTATAATCTAATTGATTGGCGTAAGGCTGCTGACGCTCATAGTTCCGAATGATCTCTTGACCCAATGCGGCATAAAGGTTTGTGCTAATGTCAAAAGCTTTGATTCGATAGCTGAGGTTTAGGCCTAACGTAATATTGGGGATAGGGGAGCCTAATTGGGTTTTGTCTGAGTTGTCACTGAAATTGATGGCCCCGTCACCATTGATATCTACATAGCGAAGATCACCTGGGCGGGCGCCGGCCTGAAGGACGGAGCTGTTGTCAATTTCTGCCTGGGTTTGGAAGACACCATCCGTCACAAAACCATGGAAATAGCCAATAGGGAAGCCCGCTTCAAATCGCGTAGCGACATTTCCGCCAACACCAAATCCGGCACCGGGAATAAAGTCAACCCCATCGGGTACGCGCATGACTTTGTTCTCTAGCAAGGTCATATTGAAATTAGCGGTAAACTGATTGCTCCGTTTTGGGGTGCTGGCATACCCCACTTCCCATTCAATACCGCGGTTGCGCACATCCCCTGCATTGATGAATGGCGGGTAGCCACCCGCACTGTAGGTGCCTAATACGCCCGACACATCAGGCTGGAAGAGCAGATCACTCGTTTGCTTCACAAAAGCATTAAAGGCCATGTTCCATTGGTTCCAAAGAACTAGGTCAAGACCCAAATTGGTTTGTTGTGTACTTTCCCACTTAAGGTCTGGGTTAGCCGCTCGGCCAATGGCAATCCCTGGAGTAAGCAAATCATTAAAAGGATAGACGCCTTCACCATTCAACAAGGCGCGATACGCAAAGTTGGGAATTTGATCATTTCCAGAACGGCCATAACTCAATCGGAGTTTGGCAAAATTGATCGCGGTAGACTGAAAGTCAGGCTCTTCAGAGATGATCCATGCCCCTGAAATCGCAGGGAAGATGCCCCAGCGTGCATTTGGACCAAATTTGGAAGAACCATCACGACGCAGTACGCCGGAAACGAGGTAGCGCTTCTTGTAGGCATATTCTGCACGTCCAAAAGCGGAAAGCAAACGCTCCTCAAAAAAGAAGCTTGACGCACCATTGAGATATCCGCCTGCGGCTTGACTAGCCGATAAATCCGCATACTCCCAACTATTATTAGGAATGTTAAAGGCCCATGCGCTCATTCCTTTTCCTTGACGTGTAAAGACGCTCGTGCCTGCAGTGGCTTTGACTTCATGATTTTCGCCAAATGCATGCTGGTAGTTTATATAGGATTCAAACGTGATGTCACCGTACGTGTCGCGGTTTTGGTAGACGCTTGGACCGCGTTCTAATGTGAAGCCTTCAGCTAATTCAACTATTGGTGCATCCAATTGTGCATTGATAGCGGAGTTTTGCGCTTTTCCTGGGCCATACCAAACTAAGGGTGAAAAGACACGACCATCTACAATGGCATAATTGTAATTGAGTCGGTTGGTCCAGGTGAGGTCTTCTGAGGCTTTGTAAACGATCTCCTCTTTGCCCACCAATTTGTTGACGCCCGATTGGTTCCAGGTATTCGCCATTTGGGCCAAGGGGTTAATGATGTCGCTGACCAAGGCCAAATAGCTATAGTTGCCATTTGATTGCATCAGGGGCTCCGTAGGGTAGGCGTTAATCGTGTTGTACAAGACTGAACCAATCCCATTTTCGGGCAGGGTCTTGCGTTCTTCGTGTGTGAAAAGTAGCACAGAATTGAGTTGAAGGCGGTCTGACATTTCTGTACTCAAATTTACCCTTGCGGTCATACGAGAGAAGTTGGCTTTTTCGCCTCCAACGATGCCATCCTGTGAAAAGAGACTTCCGCCAATGGAATAGGTTGTTTTCTCTGTGCCTCCTGTAGCACTCAAGCTATGGTTGGACGTCATGGCAGGCGCAAAAACGGCTGACTGCCAATCCGTACCCACCCCAAGCGCTGTATTGGCAAAAGGAGCATCTTGGCCACCGTTAATAAAGGCATTGTTTTTTAGGACTGCGTATTCCTGCGCATTCAAAAGACCCAGGCGTCTGGCTGTTTGCTGAATGCCCAGATAGCTGCTGTATTCAAAGGAAGGGGCAGCATCTTTTCTTCCTTTTTTCGTTTCGATCAAAATGACCCCATTTGCAGCACGCACACCAAAGATGGAGGCAGTGCCGTCTTTTAGGACATTTATCGAAGCAATATCATTTGGGTTAAGTGCATTCAAGCCCTCAGAGTCATAGACTACTCCGTCGACTAAAATCAAGGGGTCGTTGTCGCCAAAAGTGCTGAGCCCGCGAATGCGAATACTAGTTGAGCCACCGGGGGAGCCGGAATTCGTATTGATGACAACGCCAGCCACCTGCCCCTGAAGGGCCTGATCCATGCGGGGGATATTTAATTTTGTGATTTCCTCACTTTTGACCACCGAAGCGGCACCCGTCATTTCCTTTTTTGATGAAGAACCGTACCCTGTGACCACAATTTCATCTAATTCTTGCGCGCTGGGTCTTAGCCGAATGTTTAAGAATTCGGCATTTTTCACTGTCAGTTCATAGGATTCATAGCCGAAAAGCTGGAATGAAATCCTTTCCCCTACACTTGATTCCAAGACAAAATCGCCTTTCGCATCTGTGAGGGAAGAGCCATTGGGTCCTTTCGCTACAACTTGATATAGGGCACTTTGGTCCCGTGCATCAGAGACGCGGCCATTGAGGCGAATGGATTGTGCATTGAGCGCTTGTCCGATGAATAGAAAGGCGAAAAGTCCGAGGACCAATCTTATGTGAGAATTGCGCATCATAAGGCTTGATTTAAATAGTGCGTGAATTTAAGGAGGAGAAAATGGAAAAGCCCGGACTTTCGCCACGGGCTTTCCGTTCTCAACAAACAATCACCTTAGTGGCGGATAGCCAATTTCTCAGTAGCATCACCAGTGGAACTCGTTACACGGATCATATAAATGCCATTAGATAAGGCAGAGGTGGCAATATCGTTTTGACCTTGCGTTAAGCGGCCAGAGGCAACAACTTGGCCTGAAAGGTTCTGAATAGCATAGACACCTTCTTCCGCAGTGAACGCAATTCGAACATTGTCATTGGCTGGGTTAGGCGCTAGGGTCATCAAAGAAGCACCCTCTTCCATTCCGATGCCAGAGCATGCGGTGCAAGAGGCCCAACATACCACATCCAAGGTATCTGAAGCCGTCACGACTAATACACGGTTGGTATAAGTGGCATTGCCGTTGGTACAAGGAGCGGTAGGATCATTGGTCTCTTGGCCAGTCCAGTTGTCGTGTGAGAACTTGTACTCAACCGTATCGCCCATGTTTAAGGAAATCGTAACATCCCAAACATTGTCTCCATTTGCGTCTGACATGGCAGCACAATTACCACACCAGCTATTAAAGGTTCCATTAACCTCAGGTGCTGTAAAAGTGCCTGTGTATAGAGACATGTCAACCTGGAAGGTCACGTCTGCAGTTGCGGGAGCACATGGGTCACATGAAGCCCAGCAAACAGGAGATAATGTGGCGGCAGTTGCGGGCACAACCAAAACACGGTTTGTGTAGGTGGCATTGCCATTGGTGCAAGAAGCAGTGGGGTCGTTGGTCTCTTGGCCAGTCCAGTTGTCGTGAGAGAACTTGTATTCAACTGTATCGCCTGCAGTTAAGGCAATGGTAACTTCCCAAACGTTGTCACCATCTGCGTCCGTCATTGCGGCACAGTTGCCACACCAGCTATTGAAAGTTCCGTTTACTTCTGGCGCAGTAAAGGTGCCAGTGTAGTTGTTCATGTCAACTTGGAAGGTGACATTGGTTTGCGCAAAAACGCTACCGATCATCCCCAAAGCTAGTAGGGTAAAGAGTTTCTTCATGGGTTGGGATTTAATTTTAATAATAGTACTTAGGACAATAATACAACAATATTACATAGAAATTGTTTTAAATACTATAACTTGGATAAAATTTGAAGAGCAGTTTTTTAGCTTCTCAAGTACAAACAGATGAGGCCTTAATTTTGTTCTTTAAGAACTTTTCCATGATGGGTCCAATGCGCGAATACATAATTCAACTATAGAAGGATACCCGCCTCTATCAAACTCTCTTCATCCTATGATCATTGACAAAGTGTTTTCCATGAAGTATATCTACACCACCCTAACCATGCTTTGCGTCTTAACGGCAAACGCACAACGCAAACCCATTGAATCACGCGTTGACTCTGTCCTTACGTTAATGTCCTTAGAAGAGAAAGTAGGACAGATGAACCAATACAACGGTTTCTGGAATGCAACGGGTCCTGCTCCTGCTGGAGGAGATGCGGCGACTAAATACCAACATTTGCGCAACGGATGGGTAGGGTCTGTGCTGAACGTTCAAGGGGTTGAAGAGGTGCGAGCCATGCAGCGTGTTGCCGTGGAAGAAACGCGTCTAGGGATACCCCTGATTTTTGCCTGTGATGTTATCCATGGGTACAAGACATTGTCTCCGATCCCTTTAGCAGAAGCGGCCTCTTGGAACCTAGACGCTATTGAGAAAAGTGCCCGAAATGCGGCAGAAGAAGCCACAGCTCATGGCTTAAACTGGACGTTTGCTCCTATGGTCGACATTTCGCGTGATCCACGTTGGGGTCGAATGATGGAAGGAGCAGGGGAGGATACCTATTTGGGCGCTCGGGTGGCGAGCGCACGTGTACAGGGTTTTCAAGGAAGTGACCTGTCTGCTCCGAACACGATGGCAGCATGTGCCAAGCACTTCGCCGGTTATGGCTTTGTAGAAGCGGGACGTGACTATAATACCGTAGATGTCAGTGCGTATACTCTACAGAATGTGATTTTCCCTCCATTTCAGGCTGCCGTTGAAGCCGGCGCTGCAACCTTTATGAATGCGTTCAATACCATGAATGGCATTCCTGCCACAGGGAACCAAGCCTTGATTGAAACTTTAAAAGAAACATGGGGCTTTCAAGGGGTTTTGGTCAGCGACTGGGGGTCGATTTCCGAAATGCAAGCGCATGGGTTTTCGCGCAATCTGTCCGAGGCAACGGCCCAAGCGGCTAATGCGCGCTGCGACATCGATATGGAGTCGTTGGCGTATGTCTATCACTTAGCGGATTTGGTTCGGAAGGGGGTGGTAGCGCAAGCGAGGGTGGATGATGCCGTTCGACGCGTACTTCGACTCAAATTTCAGTTGGGATTAATGGATGATCCCTACAAATACTGCCAAAATCCAGGGGAATGGACGCCTTCAAGCTCTCCATGGGCAGAGGACGCGCAAAACCTGGCGGAGGAATCCGCTGTACTGTTAAAAAACAAGGGTATTCTACCCATTGTAAAAGGTCAGAGAATTGCCTTAATCGGCCCCATGGCCGCAGAGAAGAATAGCCCGTTGGGCAATTGGCGCGTTTCATCAGAGGATCATACAGCCATTTCTTTACAAGAGGGCTTGAGGTCGGTAAAAGGTTTTAAAAGCCTAGATGTGGCGGCAGGCCCAGTCTTTCTTACGGGAGCGATCAATTTTCCTACGGAAGCGTCTATTAATACCTCCGATACTGCGGGATTATTTCAAGCGGTTCGGTCCGCTTCTGCAGCTGATGTAGCCATCTTGGCTGTTGGCGAGCATGGTTTTCAATCGGGGGAGGGCCGATCTCGCCTTTCCTTGCATCTTCCTGGTTTGCAGGAGCTGTTGATCCGTGAAGTGCTCAAAGTGCAACCACATGTGGTTTTGGTCGTGTATGCAGGCCGGCCATTCATTTTGCCTGAAGATATTCAAGCACAAGTAGAGGGTATTCTCTTCGCTTGGCAGCCCGGCACGATGGGTGGGCCCGCCATCGCCAATTTGTTAATGGGCAGACGTTCGCCCAGTGGGCGCCTGCCTGTGACTTTTCCGCGGTCAGAGGCCCAAATCCCTCTTTATTATGGTGCGTATAACACGGGTCGCCCTGGACCCATCAGCGAAGTCTTCTGGTCCCATTATGGGGATGGGCCTAACACCCCACAATATCCATTTGGCTATGGACTAACGTATTCCACCGTCTCCTATAGCAAAACGGAACTTGTTACGCTCGAAGATGGAACACTTGCGCTAAATGCCACGGTGTCTAATACGGGCAAGGTTGAGGTGGACGAGGTGGTACAGGTATACATGCGGGACCATCACAGCGCCTATGGTGTGCGCCCGTTGAAGCAACTGATAGACTTCCGTCGAATAGCGATCAAGGCGGGAGAAACGAAGTCCTTCACCTTCATCCTAGAAATGGATCAGTTGTCTGTAACAGACGCGCAAGGTGAAAAGCATGTAGAACCCGGAATCTTCAGTTTTTGGATTGCCCCGAATAGCGTAGAAGGGGTTCCCGCGACGATGGATTGGAAAATAGAGTAAGAAAACGTTGTCCAAGCCTTGCGCAGAAAGTAAAGTACCTTTAGACATGCACGCATTACATATTGGCCTCACAGGCTCCATTGGCGCAGGAAAGTCGACCGTCGCAAAACTTTTATCGGAAAAGGGGATCCCCGTCTATGTGGCGGATGATGCAGCCAAGCGCTTAATGGCGGAAAACCCCGCTTTACAAGCGGCTATCGAGGAGGCCTTTGGCCCAGGCATTTATATTAACGGCGTTTTGCAACGCAAGGCATTGGCATCTAAAGCCTTTGGCACCCCCGAATCCACAGCGCGCATCAACGCCCTTGTGCATCCAGCTGTTCACGACGACTTTGTGACGTGGCATGCGCAGCAGACTCCTCCTTATATCCTGCGCGAAGCCGCCATTTTATTTGAATCGGGCACTTACCAAACCTGCGATGCCATCATCTTGGTTGAGGCCCCGATGGAACTGCGGATTCAACGGGTGGTGGAACGTTCGGGCATGACACGTGAAGAGGTGGAGCAACGGATGGCGCGCCAATGGCCAGATGCGCAAAAGAGACAAATGCTGAAGGAAGGAGACGTGATTGTAGAAAATGATCTAGATATCGCGCATCTTACACGTCAAGTGGAGATGCTTCATGCAGAACTACTCAAACGGGGCTAACACGTACCCCATGCTTTTCCGAGTCCTCCCGGGTAAGGGGAAAAGTAAGGACAGAATATTCCGTATGACGTTCCTTGTCACCCATACTGGACCCGACTTCCAGCATGGGTTGACCACAAAGGGAGTATAGGGAAATGCCTAAAAGGGTTGTCAGTGAAAAACGTTTTAGGCCGGATGACTTTCACGCTTGCGTACTTGGTGCCAAACCAACCAACCAAGCAATGCGTTGATGAGATAGAAGATATACTTTGCAACGTAGGCAATGTTGCCAAAAAGGAAATTCTGATAGAGTTTAAGGCTATTGTAGACTTCGTAAAAAGCCCAAGTGTCCGCGTACATGCGGGGCATATTTAAGGTGCCAGAAAAAGTGAGTGCGGTAATAGCGGTGGTGATCCAGAACTTAGCCCTGTCCTCAGAGGCAAGTTCATGTGATAAGTAGCCCGTAAAGCCAACATAATTCAATACAAGGGCCATCACGATAGCAATGCTAGCATTCACGAAGTACCAATAGTCGAACTTGCGTGGAGTTCGGTTGCCTTTTTTTCTCCAAAACCAAAACGAGGCAATATTGCCAAAGAAAGAGACGGGGTAAGTAAGAAGTGCTGCCTGATTGCCTAGATAGTAATCTACAATCGTTGTATTGACCGTCGCTAAAATCCCAATGAGGTTGCCCATATTATTCCGTTTGGTCACCAATCGGGTGGCCATCATAGAAAATGCTGCGCCAACAGTTGAAAGAACACCAATAGGAATGCCGTCGATCACGGTCTTGTGGTAACCCATCGCAATGGAGGCCGTAACCACAACAGCGACGCCAAGTACGTCGAGGCTAACGCTCTCTGTAAAACGTTGTAGGGTCGATTCTGGACCGATGCGCTTCTTCATTTCTTCTTTTGAAAAATGAGGCTAGAAAAGGCATGTATGCCACTCCCTAAATCCATGATGCGTTCTGCTGCAATGACAGCACCCAAGGCAAAACCTGCGCGTGAATGTGCCACATGCGTCAAAGACAAGGTGTCAATATCAGAGGTGTAAGAGACGGTATGGGTCCCTGGGACAGGGTCCTTTCTGACAGAAGTAATTTCAAGATGATGGTCCTTGGTTTTTGGCGCCAAAACCCACTCCGTACGATGATGGTCAGCCCCGAGTATGCCTTCTGCAAGGGTGATGGCGGTGCCACTCGGTGCATCCTTTTTTGCCGTGTGATGCACTTCTTCAATGGTAGGCACATAGGACGGATGCTCGGCCATGAGTTGAGCGAGGTGACGGTTTACTTCAAAGGCAATATTCACCCCAAGCGAAAAATTGCTGGCATATACCAGGGCTGTATGTTGCGCCAAGGCCTCCAGGGAAGGGAGATGTCTATACCATCCTGTAGTGCCGCAAACAGTGGCAATTCCAGCTTCTAGCAACCCTTGCACATTCTCAAGTGCCGAGCCTGGATGCGTGAATTCGATCGCCACATCTACCGTTGAAAGATCGTGTTGCGCGATGCCTTCACGTCCAATTCGTGCGACCACGGAATGTCCGCGTTGCAAGGCCATCTGCTCGATTTCGTGGCCCATTTTGCCATAGCCAACGAGTGCGATCTTCAATGCCATTGCAACGTGAGCTTGGCCCCGAAGGGTGATTGAGGCTGAAGGGAAGGGGAGACAACGCCCACAAGTGTCGGGCTGACGTCAAATCCCACCAAAAAACCTGAGGCGTATGCGTCCAAAACTTGAAAGAGATAGGCTGCACCTACACCAAGGACTGCATAATCGCGCAACCGACGGGTCTCATTCTTTAACGTAAATAGCTGGTTAAGGGTAAAGCGCCCATCAAACTCATCAACGGTCAATGGATCATTGTCGTAGCGCAAATCAATGGCCGTATTTAGGCGATTGAGCGTAGATTGGTTGTTATATAAAACATACCCTGAACCCATCATGATGCCCCATGCAATGGGTGCTTTCCAAACCTGTTTGTTGACAAATTGCCCTGCGCCTGGCACAAGAGCAGATGCGAGAGCTGCGCGTTGGGCATGCGTGTCCATTCCCTGGCCATAGCCAGGCATTGAGGCCAGGAGGCCAATCAAAAGAAGGAATGTGAATGTGCGCGCCATTTCATCACAAAAGTACCACGCTTCGTTTGCAACTCAGCAATGTAAAGTCTGGCATCCCAAAGTCTGGCATCGAGTGCGCTAGGAGGTGAGCCTTCAATAAGGATGCGTCCTTTTGTGCCCAGTTTGCGCAATGGCTATGGACTAAGCACACCACGTCCTCAGTTCAGGTGGGTCGTTTGTGCATCCAACGTGATTAAAACAGCCAAAAAAGTAAAGCATGGTGCGAGAAGTATAGATATCTTCTTGAAATGTGATTTTGAGGACTCAAATTACAGACTTGAGTGCACAACTGGATAGGGTCAATTGGCTTTCTGGGAATAAATGGATAGGGTCAATTGGCTTTCTGGGAATAAAAAAGAGAGGCACCAAACGGGCCTCTCTTTTAGGAATGAAACGAAATGTTATTTCGAACAAAACGCCTCACACCAACCATCGATAAAGGTGCGGCTATAAATGTGAATCGAATCATATTTTTCAAGCCCTTTGTATGTGAAATCTTCACTTTTGTATCAGATGAAGCAAGAATTGTCTACAGGTAAACCTATTCGAACAAAAATCTCCTTTGGAAGTCAAGGAGATTGAATAACCCCCTTGCCTCATGATTTTTAGGTTCTTTTGAAGCATTGTTTAACCGGCACCCATCGTGTTAAAGCTAAAATTTATTCCTGCTTTAGTGCTTGGCTGCGTTGACTTAGGACCTATTTTTGCGCCCTCTGGTCCCGTAGCTCAGCTGGATAGAGCATCTGCCTTCTAAGCAGACGGTCGCGCGTTCGAATCGCGCCGGGATCACCAAGATAAATAAACCGCCAAGTGAAGGGCGGTTTTTTTATTTTAAGAGGAGGGGCACATGAACATACGTCATTCTCGCGCTGCATTACTTCGCAAAGGCTCCCTGCCGCAATCGTTTTAGCGGTCCAGGCTCAAACAAAGCATGTCCGATCGTGAATTGTATGCCAGGAACAGAAAAGGGCTGGGGATAGGAGCTTCCAGAAGGCCCCGTAACAATAGCCCCTCGCATCCAGCCTAATTCCATGCCATAGTCCGTTTTGCGCGACATGTGGTGTAGCCCAACATTCAGAAAAGAATAGCGAAAAAGACCCACATCAGGCAAAATGGCTGTGTTGAAGTTTAGCCCAACCGTTAAGCGACCTGTTGACTTAGGTTTTCTTTTTAATAAGTGCATCTTGGATGACGCATTTCCGCCGCTACTCGGGCGCATCTTGCGTTGAATGGTATAGTTCATGCCAAATCCTGCGGCTGGAATTCCTATGTTAGCTTCAATGGACCAATTTGGATGAATAAAATGTTCGGCATACATGCCGGCACCTGTGCAAACGCCAAAACCCAGGCCGGCAAAGGTCTGTGCAAACCCGGTGAGGGATAGCCCAAAAAGAGGAACAACGATGATGAATAGTTTCTTCATCCGATCAAGATAGTTTAGGTTGAACCATGGGGGGATGTTTTGGAAGTTGAATAATTTCTAGAATGGCCATGCCTCATGGTGTAAAAACCTCTAGTCTACACAAAAACTATATCCGACCCCTTTGATAATAGAGGATTCTTTGTGCTGATGGTCTGATTCATGTATGCGCTTGGTGCGCCGTACATCATTTTCTAACGGGGTTAAATTCTGCGAGCATCTAGGTCTACAAAGCAGGAGAGAGGGAGCATGAAAGAACGGTCGGATGACCCGAATATAAACAAAAAGAAAAAGACCCAATAGACCCCAAGTTCCCTTGGGTTATTGGGTCTTTCATTGAAAAAGAGCATGGTTGGCTCTATGAAATTATGGTCGGGAAGACAGGACTCGAACCTGCGACCCTCTGGTCCCAAACCAGATGCGCTACCACCTGCGCCACTTCCCGCCGTGTGCTATCAAAAGCAACGGCGCGAAACTACGATAAAACTCCATAATGCGGTTCATCGTACCATGCCTATATTTAAAATCAGTACACCGACCCCATATTTCATCTAAAATTCAGGTGATAAAAAGGCCAGTACGCTTGTTTAAGAAAAAATAATTAGCCACTTTTACGGTTCAGTTCATTCAATCATCCCACCCTATCATGAGAAAATTATTCAGATCTTTCATCTTAGCATTCAGTCTTTTATTCCTTTTGCCTACGGCGCTTCAAGCGCAGCTGAGCGGCAGTTATACCATTGATGCTAATGGCACTGGAACAACGAATTATACAAGCTTTACTGCCGCTGTGTCAGCGTTGAGTGCCAATGGTGTCAACGGTCCTGTAGTATTTAATGCTGCCGCAGGAACGTATACAGAGCAATTGATTGTTCCCGCTGTAACGGGCACCTCAACGACGAATACGATCACATTCCAGGCAAACCCAAGTAATACGTCACCAGCAGAAATCACGTATTCCCCAACAGGATCAACGGATAACTGGACTATACACTTGAATGCAACGAATAACATCATCATCAAAGGATTGAAGATCACCACAGGTGGAACTACCTATGGTCGTCTCATTACGTACACGGGGTCAAGCGATATCAAAATATTGGACAACACCATGATTGGTGCAGCCTTGGGCACCTCAACCAGTAGCTTTTTAGCGGGGTTCTATTATCAGTCTACCTCTGCCTATCCTTCTGGAACGTGGGAAATTAAGGGCAATGAATTAAGCAACGTGAGTTACGGATTCTACATCTATGGTAACTCTGCCACCAATCTGGATACCCTGCGTATTGAAGATAACGTGTTGGATACTTGGTATTATGGTTTGTATTCGTATTACCACAAGAATCCTAAGATCATCAACAACACCTTTAATAAGCTAGGTGGATCTACAAATATTTATGGCTTTAACTATGTGTATT
>ERZ889078.861-NODE-861-length-25886-cov-12.665054_pt1 | contig 25886 bp, 21 predicted proteins | sample MGYA00521266_ERZ889078 | MGnify/ENA primary metagenome ERZ889078 (study PRJEB32303, sample SAMEA104408618) | aquatic metagenome | biome: Brackish water; feature: Pelagic; material: water | place: Baltic Sea | collected 2014-06-16T06:34:00 | depth 76,534 m ...
GGTGACGGGATATCATCTAAATATTCTGATTTAAATATTTCAAATAGTTATGTATCAAATAATAGTTCAAAAGGAATAGCAACCGAGCTTATTCATAATATCACAATAAATAATACAATAATTAGTAATAATCAAAGCGGAATGCAATTAACTTGTAACTCTCTAATTGTGACAGATACCGTCGTGAAAGATAACCTAGAATATGGGGTCAGGACATCATTGATAGACGATGGTTATTTTAATAAATTATTAGTCCATGGAAATGGTGAAGGCCTAATAATGGCCATAACTAATTGTCTCATTGAAAATTGTACGTTCACAGATAATTTAACTGGGGTCTATATTGCAATGGGGAGTGAGATTGCTATGAAAAACTGCATTGTTTGGGGAAATGACGATTATCAAATATATCTCCATTATCACCCTTGGATATCTAATTCTACATTCCAATGTTCGTTTTCAGATATTGAATACGGTATTGACGGTATCCCCAATGTTGAAGAAAACCTTGTGTTTTGGCTAGATGAGAACATAGACACCGCCCCTTTTTTTCTAGATCCTGAAATCGGTGATTATCACCTCCAAAATGATTCCCCCTGCATAGATGCAGGCGACCCTGAATCGCCTCTTGACCCTGATAGTACTATCTCTGATATGGGAGCATTTTATTTCAATCAGAACCCATGCAGCGATTATGAATTCATATGTGGAGATGTGAATGGAGACGGGGCTCCTGATGTTCTGGATATCGTTCTCGCAGTATCTATCATATTGGAATTTGAAGCACCAACTCAATTACAAATATGCAGTTTTGATTTCAACGAAGATGGACTAAATGATATACTTGATATCGTCATGGGAATTGGTGGAGGCTGCTGGTGGCCTGGAGAATAATGTTGTTTAACTACACAATGAACTGGACGCCGAAAGTAATGCCATGAAAAACGGAAAAACGAGAAACAAAAGTATGAAGAAAATTAAACAATCATCCCAAACCGTTTCGGCGCAAGTTATTGTGGGCTGTTAGACTTGGAGAAAAATTGAAAAATGTAATGAAAGTATTGGTTTGGATTGTACTATTGAAATTGATCATTGCGCAACCAGACACTCTAATGATTTCCTGTAGTCCAACTATGATAGATCGAGACTATGAGTTTCTTGTGTCAGAGTTAATATTTCCGGGTGAAGACACTATCACTGTCTGGAGTTCACCGACTTGGATCGATGTATCCACCATTGTGATTCAAAACCAGTCATATCTCATACTATCAGGAGAACCTACGATCAGTGAAGTCGGGATGCATACCGTATTCGGGCAGATAGAACAGGAAAGTGGATCAGAAGTAATACCATTTCAATTAACTGTTGAGGTATTTGAGCAAATCTCCAGTGTTTGGTTTAATGAGCCAATGGCTATATGGATGAGTGATAGCACACAGACTGCGAGGATACGTTCATATGGTTATAGTCAATATCACATATCACAAATCGTATTGAGTGTAATACCAGCTGGGGCAATTGACATCTTGTCCATTCAAAATAGCAATGAAACCGATTCGGTTTGGTTTTCAATTTCCAGTGAAGAAGAAACATATACAATTATTCCCATGGTAGGAGATACACCTGTGGACTGGTTTGTAGACATTGGTTCAGAAGCCTTGATAGACTTAGAAATTGCTCCCCTCAATCCTCAAAATAACGTACGAATTGTCTTCAATCAATTTATTACATCATCGCAGGTGGAATATGACGACCAGGCAATAATCGATATTATTGAACCCCAGGTACAGATTCAATGGTTCGATCCAAGCCTGGGTTGGGATCCGCCTTCAATTGAATATGAATTATTCATAATGGATGATGAAATAATCCTGATTAATGAAATATCCGGAGCTTGTTATGGTTACCACCAGGAACTACACTTTCATTCAAATGGTGATAACCAGCTTCCTGATTTTCTATATGGCTACAGAGAATGGGTTACAACTGATGGTGGTAATAATTGGGAAGATTATTATGGAGAGATAATCAACGCCACAATCCAAATTATTGAATGGCGCCCGAATCAAATAATCATTGGGATGATAGAGGGGTATACCTATTCCGACTCCTACTTTGGATCAGAACATGTTTATGAGAATATTGTGGTTGCAGGTATGGAGTGCATGCCGGGAGATCTCAATTATGATTCAATTATCAACATCCTGGATATTGTAATAAATGTGAATTGTATCATGGTCATTGATGATTGCCCCTGTGGCGATCATAGCGGGGATGGCATTTTAAACGTCCTTGACATTATTCAAATGATAAACGTGATTTTGTCAGGTTAAACTCATGGGGTCCATTTAAATTTTTATCAAGGTACACCTAATTTTGGATTGAAATATTAAATTGGTTAGCCGTACTTTTACATGTACGTATAAATATACAATTAGGAGAACAAATGAGTAAAATCCCTTCTATCATTCCTATCAGCGAATTTAGGCAGGATGCTGCGTCAGTACTGCAACAAGTCCGTAACTCAAAAGGACCAACGATTGTGACTCAGCGCGGGAGAGCGGCCGCAGTCATGTTAAGTATGGCAGAATATGAGAAATCCGAAAATGAAAAAGAATTACTTTTACTTTTAGCCATGGGCGAAAAAGAAATTGCACTTGGCGAGGGGCATGATTTAGATACCGTCCTACAAGATGCCGATAACATGTTGGGATGAATAATCGACGAATACAGTTTACACCATCAGCAAGATCACAATTTCTTGAAGGAATTGCTTATATTCAAAAAGAAAATCCTGATGCAGCCAAACGTTTTCGAAATAAGGTCGAGATTAAATTAAAGCAACTAATTGATTATCCTGATTCGGGAAGAGTCGTTCTTGAATTTCCGGATTTACCATTTAGGGAATTATTAATTTCACCTTATCGGTTTTTTTACAAACTAAAAGATGATACTATCTGGATTGTTGCCGTGTGGCATCATTCTCAAGAAATTGAAAATCCAAAATGAATGTTGTGCCTCACGGTGCTAAACTTCGTCTCTATGAATCGGGCTAAAGTCAGATTAACTCTTTGCTGTGGGTGAACGAGATTAGTTAGGAAATTCACCGTAGCACGTAAATGGAAAATTGTCAGGCAAAAAAATTTGATATAAATAAATTAAATGGGGAATACAAATGAATTGTCCAAAATGTAAAATGGAATTGCTAAAGAAATCTATTCAAGGAATAGAAGTTGATGAATGTGATCATTGTGAAGGTATTTGGTTCGACAATGATGAATTGAGACAGATTAAGGACAAAATAGATTCTGACCTTAACTGGATGGACTTTGACATTTGGAAACATCCAGAAAAGTTTAAACCCAAATCAACAAAGTATGTTTGTCCTGTTTGCGAAAGTCCAATGAATGTACTTGACTATGACAAAACTGAAGTTGAAATTGATTACTGCACAACATGTAAAGGCATTTGGCTGGATAAAAATGAACTCCAAAATATAATCGACTCATTAGAAGAAGAAATTCTCACAAAATCCATGAGCGATTATTTGAAAGCGACTATTGATGAAGCAAAAGAATTAATTACCGGCCCTGAGTCATTTTTATCTGAATGGAAAGATTTTTCGACAATTTTAAGATTTTTACAGTATAGGATTATAACTAATCATCCGGCTATACTAGATGTGATTGTAGGTGTCCAGCAAAATCCGTTAAATAAATAACTATCACCTTAAGCAGACAAGGAAACTGAATTGGATTCAACAAAAGACATTACCAAATCCAGAAATTTGTTCATCGTGTTTGGGATATTCCAGACATTGGGGATCGGATTGCTGATTTTTCTGGTGTTCAGGGCATTGAATACGATCAATGGCGACCCGGTCATTGGATTGGATTCGCAAATCGTATTAAGTGTGTTGGTCCCCGTTTTTATATTTAATGTGGAATATCATATTTACTCGAAACATTAATTCGATGGCCAACGTTATTACGTATGTTTATCAAATTACTCAATGATTTCTAGGGAGAAAGGAGAATAATTTTGTTTGACTTACAGCCGATAAAGAGCATTTTGACATCTTTATTAATTGGGGCTCTGTTTCTATTTGTGTCGTGCAATAATAATAATTTACCTACAACAGATTTCAGCCTGCAGCCGTTCATTTCCATGGCCAATGATTCAATTTGTTCTGATATAAAGAATGAGCTTTTTTTGATTGATAACGAATTGGTTTTCTGGACCCGGGAAGGAAATTGTCCCGACTCATACTACTCATCTGAATTATATCTGGGAGCTTCAGTTGAGTTGCTGTGCTACACAAGAGATTCCATTGCGGGTCCTCAATCGTCCTGCGAACCAATTTACGAAGATTTATTTGCGGTTATTTTCCCACATCAAGACGAACCCAATTTAGGATTGGAAGCTGGACATTCGGTCGAAGAAATCCAATTTTAGCCTGCTAGAACGATCGGGCAAAAGATGAATCACCTAGTTTCGGCGAAAAACCCCGTAAAAATATTACGCTTCCTCTGATTTCCGGGCGGATATTCTCTTATTTGCGTCCAACTCCATTTTACGAAGTCGGATACTTGAGGGAGTTACTTCCACCAGCTCATCTTCCGAGATGAACTCAAGTGATTGATCTAATGACAGATTTCTGGGTGGTCTCAATGTTACCGTAGCATCGGACGTGGCACTCCGCATGTTGGTGAGCTTTTTCTCGCGAGTGATATTCACATCAATGTCTTGCCTGCGGTTTCGTTCACCGATGATCATTCCACAGTACACATTGGTGCCTACTCCAACGATCATCTCTCCCCGGTCCACCATAGCCACGCAGGCATAAGGAGTGACTCTTCCGGTTCTATCTGATACCAGTGTACCATTTTGTCGCTGCGGGATGGGACCGAACCAGGGGGCATATCCATCAAATAGTTTGTTCATAATCCCGGCACCTTTGGTGTCCGTGAGAAACTGACTGCGAAAGCCAATGAGTCCCCGCGAAGGAATACTAAATTCCATAGTGACCCTGCCATGTCCATGATTCTGCATCTGGGTCATTTTGCCTTTTCGCTTGGATAATTTTTCTGTGATCACACCCACATTATCTTCAGGAATATCGAAGAAAACTCGCTCCATAGGTTCCACCAGTTTTCCATCAACTTCTTTGGTAATCACTCGAGGTTTGGATACCATGAATTCAAATCCTTCACGACGCATGGTTTCAATAAGGATGGCCATCTGTAATTCGCCGCGTCCCCACACTTCAAAGGCATCAGCCCGTTCCAGACGATTGATTTGAAGAGATACATTACTAAGCGTTTCTTTCTGTAGTCGATCCAGCAGATGCCGGGAAGTGAGATATTTTCCTTCCTTGCCGGCGAAGGGTCCGTTGTTCACATAGAAAATCATGGAGACTGTGGGCTCATCCACCACGATTCGTGCCAATGGTTTTGGTTCCTCGTCTGATGAAATGGTATCCCCGATTTTCACATTTTCCACACCTGCAACCGCGATAATATCCCCTGCTTCCAAGCTGTCTACTTTCAGCTTCTCCAATCCCTGGAAGGTGTAACATGCTGAAAATTTGATTCCGTGGACGATACCCGTTTCAGTGCACAGGCTATACCGGGCGTTCATCTCAAGACTGCCATTATTTAAACGTCCAATGGCCACCTGCCCTACATAAAGATCATAATCCAGATTGGTAACCAGAAACTGGGGAATGTGATCGTCCGACGCCACCGGTCCGGGAATTTCAGATAAAATAGTATCAAACAGATGTTTCAAAGTTGTGGAATCATCATCCGGTTGAAGATGGGCTTCGCCTGTCTTGGCATTGGTGTATAAAATGGGGAAACCGATCTGATCATCATCAGCATCCAAATCAATGAACAAGTCATACACCTCGTTTAACACTTCGTCGATACGGGCATCCTTACGGTCTATTTTATTGATGACCAAGATGACTGGTAATTTCTTTTCCAGCGCTTTTTTCACCACAAACCGGGTCTGTGGCAATGGCCCCTCGCTGGCATCCACCAGTAAAAGGACACCATCTACCAGGTTCAAGCTGCGCTCTACTTCACCTCCAAAGTCAGCGTGCCCGGGTGTATCTACAATATTTATTTTAACCTCGTTATAGATCACAGCGGTATTCTTAGCGGAAATTGTGATCCCGCGCTCCCGCTCCAGATCCATGGAGTCCATCACTCGTTCGGTGATTTCCTGATTTTCACGGTAGGTTCCGCTTTGTTGCAGCATGGCATCCACTAATGTGGTTTTGCCATGATCCACATGGGCAATGATGGCGATATTTCTAAAGTTCGATTTTCTGTTCAACATTTTTCCAGTTCTAATTAATTAAATAAAAATTGGCGTGTTTCGCTACAAAGTTGGTACGATAATAATGATACGATTTGATATCCGGTAGTCTGAAGTTAACTTTGGGGACGATGTGCAATGCCGGAAATTTATGACCAGAATATGGTATCAATATTGCCAGAGTTTTCCACTTTGAGTTTTCAATCGAATATCTTGAAGATCAGGATTGATCACATTGATCTTCAACATGAATCCTTTATTTCCACCTGATGGTCGCCACTGAAATTGAAATTTCCAACAGTGAAGGGGGCGTTCAAAATAAAATGAGTGCGAAACAAGTTTGTGATCCATCAAATTTATTGAATTGTTGTATACCAAGCGCCAATTTTGGGTGAAGTTAAGGGTTAACGTTGTTCCCATATTAAAGTTTTTTTCTGTTTCTTCCTGGACGCCCATCACCCGACGATTCAAGGTGTAACGAAAATTGAAACCAACATTCCACAGCTCAGATTGGCTCATCACCGGCAATGGACGATCAAAACTTACACCACCAAATAGATTGTCCGGTAATAAGTTATCAGCAGTTATCGTATCCGGTAGCGCAGTTGTGGTTTCATCCGACCCAAATCGTTTACCTTTTAACCGGATTGAAGTCCCCATGCTCACACTAGTTAATCTCGGAAAAGGGGCAAATTCATCGATGGTTCTCAACATTCCATTTGAATCAGGCACCAATTTATACAGGTTGTGGCTCATGGAAACGTCCATATCAAGACCTCCGGGGATTAATACCCGGATCGAAGAATTGATTGGGGAGAACTTCAAACTGTCTGCGGTTGCGTTATACCCGGTGGACATATTCCAAGTGAGAAAAGTTTCCTTTGAGTAGCTGTTTTCCCCTAACAGATATTTGTACTGAAATTCATTGTTCAGTGAAAAACTGATACTCTTTGACTCGTTACGGGAAGTGTTACCCGCCGTACTTCCATTAAATCGATCGTACAGTTCGCCATTAATATCCTTCTGAAAGTATCCCGGATCTGCGCCAAAAACATTTTTAGAAAAATCCGGGTGCCACGAAAACCCGATGGTTGGTGTCATCACATGACGTAGCGCATCCAAACGCCCCAGCCGTACAGGGAATGTTCCATAGATCTTGGTATTGGCGGATACACTGAGCGAGAAAGTATGTCTTGGTCGGAATTTTTCCAACTCATTGTATTCGACAGCACCACTACTATTTTTTAAAAATGCACCATCGGAATCTAATTGAGCTTCACGGTATTTATATACCCAATCCTCGTTAAAATTGACTACTGGATTCATGGTTAGCCATCCCAGGAATTTTTGAGGTGATGTGAGCGTAAATTTATGTCGCGTGGTGTATCTTACGTCGTAATCTCTGCCGTCCGACCAGGTAGAATCTGTTTCTGCCACCAGTGAAACGTTTTGCTGCGCTTTGAAATAACTGGACATTCCCCAGTATATGGAATTAAACCACTTTGGACCGTTTCCGAACACCTGTGACTGCCCATGATTAAAGCTGATTGCCGGGACAACTCGCGTCCGTTCGATCAATTTTTCACCGACAGATTTGGACTTTTCTATAGGTTGATTTTCTACTGCCAGAAGGTCATAATCCTCTGATATACTCATTGATATACTATTTTTAGTGCCTGACCAACTTTTTGAATAATTTGCATTAGATATTAATCGTTGATTCAATCGAGCATTTACATCATGACCCTGATTTTGATTAATATTATTATCTGACATGTAATTTGCAGAGATATTCAATTTTTGTGTGGGATCGATGGTTTGGTTATGTTTCCACTTAATCTTCCATTCTTTTCTGACATTTGGTGAAAACAAATCAGCAATCTCTTTGGAGTAGATGGTATTGAAAATTTGGGTGTTTAGGTTTCCATTGTAACGGTACCGTTTAATATACCTGAACATACCGTTCACATCAAATCCCTTTTCGTCATAGAAATTCAACAATAGTTTTCCATCCAGATAGTCGTTGGGTGCCCAATAATAACCAAGTCCCTGGAAATAGGTCCCTGAGCTTGGACGGTGACCAAAGCTGGGCATGATCCAACCGCTGTGTCGATTCCCACCTTTGTTGGGAAATACTGCCAGTGGAATCGCAAACACGGGGAGTTCGTAAATATACAGGATGATGGGTTTGGCAATAACTTTATCCCCAGTGACCATTTTCATTTTCCTGCTACCCAGATAGAAATGAGGCGTGTCCAGATCACAGGTGGTGTATCCACTGGATTGCATGTGGAAGACATTGGGGTCGTCCCGATACACTTCCTTTCCATAATAATAGCCACTATTGAATTTGGTTTCTCCCAGCACCACTCGGCCATGATGGGTAGTGAGATTGAACTCCATGAACTCGCCGCTCATAGGATCGGCGGTGATGGATGTGATGGTTGGATACGTATCCCCCCTCAATTCTGCTATCAGCATATCCGTGTTCCAGTCAGATTTAATATATCCCGCCATCAATTGACTGCCCTGATAATCTACGCTGGCATCCGTCTCTAAAAAGGTGATTTGCTCATTGACATGGTAGTCAATGTATTCTGCCTGGTATGTGATGGTGGAATCGATGGTGGTATTATTGCCCTCTGGTTCGAAGACTCCTCTGCCGCCACCAAATACCTGCAATCGGTTGATCTGTTCGTCCTTAAAGCTCACTGAAATTGTGTCTCCGCTGGCAGTATTCACTCCATTAAACAGGGTATCCCGAACCACATTATATTCGGTAATCGCCATACCCATGAGCTGCAATTCACTCATTTTACCGTTCTGAAAAAATGCTCTCATATTAGCCGCGGACATGTTGTCTCTAAATTGATGTAAAACCGGATCCTCTGGATACAAGGCAGCATACAGATCCTGATATGCGTTGGCGGACCCTGTGACCTCCACAGAATGAATCACGCTATCGGCATATTGAACCATTATTGCGTCACCGCTGATCCCTTTATCCGGTTCTGTCAAATGACAATTTGAGGTGAGGGTCATAGCCTGGTTCACATCATCATAAGTAATGGATTCAGCCAGTAGTTGGCGATCAGTCTCAATCAGTTCCGTACCGCCATTTGTGTAAAAAGAGGTACCCCGATAACCGGTGGTTTTCCAGTAATGGAACACTGGAGAGGACATGGTCTCTCTATCGGTTTTCATAAATACATTACCCATCGCTACTCCGGAATCTATTTCAGTCCAATAATGCAGAGAGTCACAGGTAATAATCTGGTCACCTTGACGATAATAGATGTCATCATTCGCCCGGAGATAACTATTGCTATCACTGTAAAAAACCATGGTTTTTGAAAGGAGCGTATCCTGCTCATCTATCAACTTGACAGAACCCAGCAGATGGTATTCGTTGCGCTTAGGATAATGAATCGCTTTGTCAGTGTAGAGAGTCATGGACCCTCGCTGTAGGATGACATCATCGGTAAATTGCTGGACAGATTCACCGTCCTTTTCCATTTTTTCCAGCGATCCCGCATTGATGATCTTTAGGCGTGTATCCTCTGCGGAATAGCCACTTGCACACAGCAACAGAATGATCCAGATTGGAAGAATTCCTGTCCGATATGGGAAAAATGTAATGTTATTTACTGATAATTTTTTCGTTAATTTCAAATATTTGTCACCTTTCGGGAAAGCAAAATTACTGGTATAGACGGGTTGGAATGAAATAAGGTTTCCCGGGAATGTAAAATATTCGCATGTTCCGCTTTTATAGTATTGTCTGTCTAATATAATTTCATTCACTTCAAAGGAATAAATTATGATCATTATCATTCTTATTTTACTCTCAACGAGTTTTGCACAAGACATCGAGGGGTGTATCGAACCCGGTGCAAATAATTTTGATCCCGAAGCCACCATCGAAGATTGCTCCTGTGAATACCAACCATTTTACACAAATTCTGTTTTTGATTGCCGTGGTCCAATAAGCCTGATTGTTTTTACCGAAGCAATTACCACATTACAATCTGGTGATCAAGTTGCCGTATTTGATCTGAATGGTTTGACCAGTTTAGGGGACTGCTCCGATCAATACGGTGAGATCATGGTTGGTTTTGATGACTGGCATTGCGGAGAGCTTCCGATAATTGCTGATGAATCTGTGGATAATTGTACATTTGGTGGCGTTCAATTACCAGGTAGTATTGATGGCCATCAGATCCATATCCGGGTATATCGGGGAAGTGAACAGCAAGAATATTATGCTATACCTGTTTACCAGATTGGCTTCGGTTACTTTGGCGCCGTCATTACTGTTATATCTGAACTTCAGTTGATCCCCGCAGATGAATCCCTTATCGGATGCACTGAACCCGAAGCCTATAATTTTTCTCCCGAAGCACTATTCGAAAACTATTCGTGTTGGCTTCCCATGGCGGGTGATTTTGATCTGAATGATACTGTCAATGTGATTGATATCGTTCTGATGGTGGATTTTATCCTGTTTACCGAACCGGGAGACCTGGAATTTTATGTGGGCGATCTTGATAATGATGGTGAATTGACCGTAGCTGATCTGGTGAGTTTAGTGGAAATGATATTGGAAGGGTAAAATTCTCATCGTTGGCATCTGGCTTCACATCATATGAGATATTTTCAAACGCATATAACAACACAATCTAATTTGACCCCATTATGACAAAACCGCTTAAATACACTTTTTCAATCTTGCTTGTCTGTCTGACGGTTTTGTTAATTTTATTTAGCATTGCTTATAAAAAGTACATCTACGATTTCGAACATTATAATCCCTCTGGAGTACTGACGCAGGATGATTACGATGTCTACTCGGCAGTATTACAATATGCCATCCCGAAAAATTGGGTTGACACGTTGTATGTTAATCCTTTGGTTGGCGTTGATCCAGTTGATGACGGAATGATCGGTGATGCTAAAAAGAAATTGTTTAATCTTTATCTTTGGATTTCGGATAGGATGCGGTCTGATCGGCATAAAAGAACTTTAGAGCAGTTGAATCATGAGTGGAATAGGATCGAAGGGCTGGATTTCCCTGGAAGATATTTAGATTTAAGAAATAACCATGGTGATTTGATTTTCAAATACGGAATATTGGAAAACCGTTTTTTGACTCTTAAACATTCTGTAAGAATCATAAGTAGTAGTAAATATTGGGAGGAACAGAGAATTAAAGGGAAGTATTATCACCGGTCCCCCTTTCCATTACATTTGTCCCGGGTCAGTTTTGATGAATCGAAAATTATTGCTGTTGTATTTATATACGGGTTAGATAACGAGTACTATCTTGAAAAATTTGGTGATGAATGGCGGGTTGTGTATGAACATTCAACGGGAGTTATAATAAACGAATAAATATTGATCATGTTCACTATTATCATCCCCATATGGGTTAATTAATTCTATCGTCCCGATGGGACTGTAATTGTTTTGTTTCTCTTGCCCGCCAATGAATTGGCCGGCTACTCTCGCCTAATCCCTATGGGATGATTTAAATTAATGATTCTCGATAAACAATGGTCCGCTATTAAATCTCGATCGAGGATTCTAATCATGATTTTTAAGCCGAGCTGGGGTATCTGCCACATCAATCGATTTAGGTACACAATCATCCCATAGAGATGCACAAAATGGCCGTGGAACTGAAAGGTAAACCTGTAAATTGAAAATAGATTTTCCTCGCACATGTCTGGGGTGCTTACTGTTACGTTTCCACTGCGAAAGAAAAGATGATGATATCTCATTCATCAACGGGAAATCTCATGGATTTCTGTCTTCGGCCGATTTTAATAGTCTGGTTAACATGCCTCCCGTTGGGAGGCTTGACAATTGCCCTGGGATTTATCCCAGGGATAACGGTAATCACAACAAGCCAGTCCCGTCGGGACGGTAGAGATTTTTTTACTTCTTGTAAACCACCTCTCCACCAATTACGGTCATCAACACCTCTGTATTCAAAATCTCGTCAGGTGTGATCGTCGTTATATCCTTAGACAAAACGGTTAGGTCGGCCAAATATCCGGGTGTGATTTTTCCCCGGTGCTGATCTTCAAAAGCGCTGTATGCCGCCCATGTAGTGAACATTTTCAGGGCGTCTATCGGTTTTACGCATTCATCAGAATGCCACCCTGATTTCGGTTGCCCCAAATGGTCTTGCCGTGTGATGGCAGCATATATTTCATGCAATAAATTCCCCGATTCGATGGGACAATCTGACCCGCCAGCAACTTTTAAACCGGCATTGATAAATGTATTCCACCGTGAAATTCGATCCGTGCGATGATCGCCGATCCGATGACCCAACCATCGCATATCTGATGTGCAATGAGACGGCTGCATAGATGGAATGATGTCATTCGCGGTGAACGTGGGAATATCTTCATCGGCGATCATCTGTGCGTGTTCAATCCGCCAACGATGAGGATTCTTCCCTTTCAGAACACGATGATACAGATTCAGCACCAGCCGATTCGCCCGGTCACCAATGGCGTGGGTGTTTAGCTGAAATCCTGCGGCTAGACATTGCTTCGCCAGCGATTCTAATTCATCTTCTGAAAGTAGGATCAATCCCCTATTGTCTGGATCATCTGTGTAGGGTTCCAGTAAAGCAGCGCCCCGGCTACCCAATGCACCGTCCATGAATGTTTTAACTGATCGAATGATCAGGCGGGCGGAAACAAAGGGACCCTGCAGGAAAAACCGTTCCAATAAATCCGGGTCATCGCTTGCAAGCATTCCGTAGCAATTCATTTTAAAATGGCCCTCACCGATCATAGTTTCAATAACCGATAGAGTGGCGGAATCCATCCAGGCGTCGTGGACCATAGTGATTCCCCGTGCCCACAATTTCGGAAGTGCACGGTCAATGTATTTGCGGATCCGATGCACATCTTTTGGCGGAAGAACTTTCCAAATCATTTCCATGGCCTTGTCGATGAAGATACAATCGTTTACCACTTTTGCCCCGTCCGGTAGGGTCGTGTCCGATGAATATCCTGCCAGATTTCGGGCGCACCGGTTGACCCATGCGGCATGACCGTCCACACGAGTGAGCATTACGGGGTGATCCGGCGTTAGTGTATCTAGAATTTCGGCAATGGGAAATTCAGATGATGCCCAAAAGGTCTGATCCCATCCTCTACCGAAAATCCAAGTTCCTGGAGGATTAGCGCCAGCTTCATCTGCCACCATTTGGGCGATGATGTGAGGAGAGTTTACTCCCACGAATGACAGTTCTGATAAAAATTTGCCAAAATTTGCCAGATGCATGTGGGCATCGCAGAGTCCGGGGATCATCACTCCGCCTTTTAGGTCGATAATTTTTCCAACAGGCGATATGTCCAAACCGATGATCCTGCCACCTGATACTGTAACAGATTTGGCGATGGGGCGAGACTCATCCAGCGTGATGATCCTGCCATTGATAAATGTAGTGAGGCTTTGATTCATGAGTGTTTTTGGGTTTCCCGATTTTTCCATGCCACAAAATATACTTCGTTTTTTAAATTTGACCGAAGCATTCATCAGACAGATTCCCGTAGTTATCAGGCGAATTTCAATTTCCCCATCTGGTTTGTCTGCTGTACATTTTCCGCATGGATTTACCAGCGTTTCACAATGAATTAAAATCGCATCCATTGACAGGTGTGTACTTGTCCACCACTGGGTGTCGCGTTTGCAAATCCATTAAACCGGAAATCGTCAACCTATTTACCGCGGAATCTGAATTCCGTTTTCTCACGGTTGATTGTGAAGTATCTTCTGCCATTTCAGGTCAGTATCTGGTATTCAGCGTCCCCACGTTGATCCTGTTTTTTGAAGGTAGAGAATTCACACGCTTCAGCCGGTTTATTCGCATAGCAGATGTAGAATCAGCCATGTCCCACATGCGCTCTTTACATGAGTCCGATGATAAATCAATTTCCACATAAACCAAATAACATAAAAAAATACACATGAAAAAAATTGACTTACGAAGCGATACCGTGACCCTTCCTTCACCAACAATGCGTGAGGCTATGCTTCGTGCCGAATTGGGTGACGATGTTTTTGGCGATGATCCCACGGTTAACCGATTACAAGCTGTTGCGGCAGAGCGATTCGGAAAAGAAGCCGCACTACTGGTACCCAGCGGAACAATGGCGAATCTGGTATCCGTACTGGTGCATTGCCCTCGGGGAACAGAAGCCATTCTCGGTGATAAATCCCATACCTTCATTTACGAGGGTGGAGGGATCGCTGCATTTGGCGGTGTCCATCCCCATACACTACCCAATCAAGAGGACGGAACCATTCGCCTTGAGGATATCCGGTCAGCCATCCGGGTAGAGAACGACCATTTCCCTCGGACCCGGTTAATTTCACTAGAAAACACTCACAACAAATGCTCCGGTACACCACTCTCGCCGGGATACATCGCATCTGTGTCTGAAATTGCACGTGAACACAGACTCAAACTCCACGTAGATGGCGCCCGTATTTTTAATGCTGCCGTGGCACAGAACCTGGATGTATCCGATCTGGTGAAAGATGTGGATTCCGTTTCATTCTGTATGTCCAAAGGATTAGCCGCGCCAGTGGGGTCGGTCATCTGCGGCACGAAAGATTTCATTTACGAAGCACGCCGAATACGGAAAGCACTGGGAGGTGGTATGCGGCAGGCGGGTGTTCTGGCTGCAGCGGGACTTTTCGCTTTGGGTGATATCGTCCCGCAAATCCAACGCGATCATGACAATGCTAAAAAACTGGCAGAAGGGATTGCACAAATCCCGGGGTTACATGTCGATCATTCAAAAGTAAAAACCAATATCGTGTATTTCGAATTGGCAGATACACCACTTTCTGCCGATGAAGTGGTTGCTCGATCGGACAAAATGGGAGTGCGGTTTCTGGCAACAAGCGCCAGACAATTCCGGATGGTGACCCATTACGGGGTAGACACCAGGGATATTCAGAAAACCTTGGACGTTTTGGAATCGATCATGGGTTAGCTTGTAGTTTCATCGCCACATTTGGGTGTCTGTAACTTCGAATAATCGCAAGTATAATTACATCGTTTTTATTGCTTTTTACCAATATCAATAAATGAATCTCCCTATATTTTCCCCCTGTATCTTGGCATAATATTTAATATTTAAAGGATTTCCATGGCAAAAGGCGTAACACCCAAGAGCACAGATTACAATAAATGGTACACGGATGTGATTACCAAAGCCCAACTTGCGGACTATGGTCCGGTAAAAGGCACTATGGTTATCCGGCCCTACGGCTATGGCATATGGGAGGCGGTTCAACAGGCGCTCGACTTCCGATTTAAAGCTACAGGGCACAGCAATGCATATTTCCCGCTGTTTATCCCCAAGTCGTTTCTGTCGAAAGAAGCGGAGCATGTAGAAGGATTCGCCAAAGAATGTGCCGTGGTGACCCATTCGCGCCTGCGCACCAGTGCTGATGGAAAAAGTGTGGAAGTTGATCCGGACTCAAAGCTGGAAGAAGAGATTATCGTTCGCCCAACCAGTGAGACGATCATTTGGTCCATGTATAAAAAATGGATCAGTTCTTATCGGGATCTGCCTCTGCTTTTAAACCAATGGGCGAATATCGTCAGATGGGAAATGCGCACACGATTATTTATCCGCACCAGTGAATTTTTATGGCAGGAAGGCCACACCGCCCACGCCACCGCTGAGGAGGCTCTCGAAGAAACCTTGAAAATGCTGGAAGTGTACCGCGAAGTGGCAGAAGACGTGTTGGCGATCCCGGTGATCACTGGATTAAAATCCGAGTCTGAAAAATTTGCCGGTGCCGTGGATACCTATTGTATCGAAGCCATGATGGGGGACAAGAAAGCGCTTCAGGCTGGCACATCCCATTATCTTGGGCAGAATTTTGCCAAAGCGTTTGATGTGAAATTTCAAAATGAAAACAATCAGGAGGAATTTGTCTATGCCTCCAGTTGGGGTGTGAGTACCCGGCTGATCGGCGCTATTATCATGGCACACGGCGATGACAATGGGTTACGACTCCCTCCGAAAGTTGCCCCTATCCAGGTGGTGATCATTCCTATTATTAGAAGTGATGAAGATGGCGATCAGATCAACGCTTATCTTCGTCCCATGCTTGACGAACTTGAGCAGAAAGGCGTCCGGGTTTTCGTGGATGACCGTCGAAAAATGTCGCCAGGCTACAAATTCAACGAATGGGAAATGAAAGGCGTACCGCTTCGTCTCGAAGTGGGACCGCGGGATATGGCGAGTAAACAAGTATTTGCCGCCCGGAGGGATACCAGTGAAAAATTTGCTATGGGGATTGACGAAGCAGGACAGAAAATCCCTGGCATTCTGGATGATATTCAGGCGACACTATATCGACAGGCATTTGAGTTCAGGGCTCAAAATATTCATTCTGTTGACTCGTATGATGCGTTCAAAAAAATCGTTAAAGACGGTGGATTTGTTAAATGCGGTTGGGACGGCACTCGGGAAACTGAAAATATCATCAAGGCAGAAACCAAGGCGACGATCCGGGTGATCCCTTTTGATGAAAATCCAGAAGGACTGACCTGTATTTTTTCCGGGAAGAAAGCCAAACATCAGGTGATTTTCGCCCGGGCGTATTAATCCCATGAATCTGCTTCACTGATGAAAGGGTGTTGATATACCATGCTGATTGAGACTCGTGCATTGGTTTTGAAATCTTTTCCCTACAGTGATACCAGTCTCATCTCAAGAATTTATACGGAAGACCGAGGGAAAGTTTCAGTTCTTGCAAAGGGCGCTCGTCGCATGAAAAATAATGTGGCCGCGTTATTGGAGCCCCTCAATATTGTAGATATAAGCTATTATGACAAAGAGAGCCGTGGAATTCAAACCCTAAAGGAAGTGAGCGCACAAACTATTGTGTCGCGGATACGGGAAGACTATGATAAACTGACTCTCGCGCTGGTGGTTTCAGATATTCTGGATCACACAACTCATGAACATGATCCGAATCCAATTCTGTATAGGTTGGCCACCCGGACGATCATTGAAATGGAAGCCAATACCGAGTCAGGCAGGACATTGTTCTGGTTTTTCCTGTTACAGTTGGCGATTCGTACCGGATTCAAACCCAATCTGTATCAGTGTGGACGATGCAACGAGCCTATAAAAAACGGTATTCTGGATCGTGCTTCCGGTGCACTTTGCTGTCACCGATGTCTGAGTGACGGAGATATATGCTTGAACTCTGAACAATTGACCTATTTACAAACAATGAATGAATACCATATCGATCAGGTGGGGAACTTACATATTCAGGATGAATTGACAGAAGGAATCTCCCGATTTCTCTTATCTTTTGTATCATATCATCTGGAGGGTATGGAAAAAGTGAAATCACTAAAATTAATTGAGCAACACAATAAATGACTTTAAACGAACACACAGAACGGTTTGACACAACCAATTATCATCTGAATCCAGAGAGCAGACACGGTTGTTACCTAATCCATGGATTTACCAGCAGCACGTATGAAGTGAGGGATCTTGCCCATTATCTTGCAGATCACGGATATCGGGTAGTTGCGGACAATTTGCCTGGGCATGGCACCACTGCCGAGGATTGTAACCGCGTGAAATATGCAGACTGGCTGTCTCATGTGGAGCAGGGCGTGGCGGAAATGCTACCGGACTGTGACACATTGTTCGTAGCGGGTGGCAGTATGGGCAGTATTCTCACGCTTCATCTTGCGACGCTCTTTCCGTTGACGGGCATTGTGCTGGGTGCACCGCTTTTAGAATTCAACCATCCTTTTAAAACGCGATTCATTAATCCCATTGCCAGTTACTTTCTACCCCTTATGTCCAAACGACAGTTTTATATGAAATCCGTTCGCCAGACGTATAAATATTATGGGTATCATCAATATCCCATGAAAGCCTTGAACCAATTGTATAAGATGGCACAGCATATCCGGAAACACTTAAAAAACGTTACAGTGCCGGCGTTGATCCAGTATGCAAAAAACGATGTAACAGTTCCGGTGCAGAATGCCCAATTGGTTCGGGACAGTATTTCATCCCACATCATTCAAATGACGCCTTACGAGAAAACCACCCATAACATCTGGGATCATCCCGCCGAAAAGAAAATCGTGTTTGCAGAAATTCTTAAATTCATGACGGATATCCGTGAGGGGTTGAAGTGAGGTACCAGTTCACCAGTCTCGGTAGTCGGCAGATGTTCCGTTCCGCCATTGGTCAGACGCCGCCGGGAGTAAAACTGTTGGTGATGATCAACATTATCGTATTCATCCTTGTGGAATTATCCAGCGTCAAAAATGCCTTATTCCTCAACTTTGGACTGGTGCCCTATCTCACATGGCACGAATTGAAAATTTGGCAGCCGTTTACCTACCTGTTTCTACATGGCGGTTCTATGCATCTGCTGGTAAACATGTTCGTCCTCTGGATGTTCGGTAGAGAATTGGAAACCCATTGGGGTCGGGATCAATTCCTGAAATATTACTTTATTACCGGTATCGGATCTGGAGTGGTAACGATGTTGTTTCAGTTATATTCGCCAATTCCTATCGTGGGTGCCAGTGGGGCAATATACGGCCTATTGCTTGCGTATGGATTGATGTATCCAAATCGTATCGTTTATGTGTATTTTTTCATCCCTATGAAAATCAAATATTTTGTAGCTATTTTGGCGGGGGTATCATTTTTTGCATCATTGTCTCCCGGGCAGTCTGTGGTGAGTCACCTGACGCACCTGTCGGGAATGGCCATCGGGTTTTTATATCTGCGTCACGGTTTCTCATTTGAGTCAAAGATATTGCAAGTACTAAAATTTAAGCTCCACCGGATGAAAACATCCGGATTCCCCTCTAAACAAAAATCATCCAAACCACCAAAGGTGGACAATACGCTGTTCAAGCGGCGAGTGGACGAAATCTTGGATAAAATGAATGATGTGGGCTGGGATAATTTGACAGAGGATGAAAGAAATGTCCTGTATACAGCCAGCAAAAAACAGTCACAGAATCATCCACCGAACTAGGATCACGGATGATTAGGATGACACAGATTCCACGGAAAATTGTGACGGAGATGAAATTTCTAATGATCAATCAGAGAGATAATATCATTCAAAACTCTCTCTGTAATGGATATTGCTTGATTTGTGATTTGACTATCGGGCTCGAATTCAGGAAGAGCACTTCCTATCGGATATTTTGAAGGTAAGTAAATGCTATCAAAAAATTCACACTCTTCTTCAGTAAGATGAATTGTAACTCCATTTTCTATCAGAATATGTTGCAATTCTAAAATGCTATGAGTCTTTATCAGCGGGATTTTACGATCAAAAAATATTGCTTTTAATGATTTTTCAATGCACTGTTGAATATTTTGTAAACAAGGGTTAAACAATTTACTTTTAGATAAAATTTTCGCAGCATTAAGATTTTCCTCCGAAAATTTCAACCAAATCTTACTATCTTCGTTCATACACAACTTCCCCACTATTGATTTGGTCAGAGATAAATATGTTAGATTTATTACTTCTTAATGGAAGTATATCAACCGGTATTTTTTTTGAAATATCTCGGACTAATTTTCGATATTTCATTGCTAAAGTCATATAATTGTCATTACTGTTTTGAAAAATTGCTAGATCCATATCTTTTGGATTATCACTATCAACAAAAGAACCGAATACGATGATTCTTTCAATTTCTTTTTGAGATTTCAGTATGTTAATGGCAGTATGAATTAGTGCTTTTTTCTCGGTTGGTGAAAATTTCATTTTTTTACCCAATAATCAAATTAACCATCATGACGATATCCAGCACATTGATCTGACCGTCGTCATTCAGATCAGCCGCCATCTGCTGATATTCATTGGGTATGGTCAATCCGATGACAAAATTGACGGTCATGACAATATCCAGCACATTCCAGACACCATCACCGTTTACATCTTCGATCTGTGGAGTAGCAACTTCAATAACGTATGTTCCAACTTGGGTACGGTTAATCCATAAAATAGGAGGTTGGAAGTCCCAGCTGGGATAGGGTTGATTATTCAGTTGGACACCGGATATCTCCAAATCACCGGATAATTCGAATCCCACCGACAGCTCGTCAGATACGATCATATTCAGGGTAAGTGATCCTTCAATGATCTCTCCGGGGATGATGATAAGCGAATCTGAATTCTGATATTGGGTTAACGTAAATTCAAAATCGGCTAACCGATCGGCTTGCAACCGGATAAACTCCGTTGGGATGTTCTGATTCACTGCCCGACACCAGTAAGCGCGAGAAGGTTCGTCCAGAGCCACATTCACAGAAGCCGGATCACGAACAACCGTAAAATCAGAGAGCCAATCGCATACATGGGCATCATCCATCACCGCATACCCGTGACCGGTACCCGGTTCGGTTTCTATCCACATATTTTGGTTATAACCGAGTATTAAATTGTATAAATCTTCAGCATGATAGCGGTGCTCTTCATTGACGCTGAAGTCCAGATACAACGGAACGTGCTGCAGATTATAGTGCATGCTTTGTGTGGAATCCATTAAAAAGACTGCGCTGTTGCGGTGATATTCAAAGGGGGAGTCTTCCGGACTACCGCCAAACCATTCAATCATGGAATTATTTCCGTCCATTTCCCAATATCGGCGTTCGCAATCCAGTATCCCTGATCCAGAAGCAGTTGCCGCTACCATGGGGAAGTCCGGGTCCAGGTGATTGTTGGCATAAATTGCACCACCTGCGCCACCCATGGAACCACCCACCAGGTAGATTCGGTCTGCGTCGATGGCGAAGTTTTCCATCATCCACAGAATCGCTTGTTGTGTGTAAAACTGTGCGCCCTGATGGTGATAATTATTGTTGGAGCCACCAAATGGAGACATCATGAACCATCCACGAGTATTACATTCTTCGTCGAATTGGGTGAAGTAATTGGAGTTCTGATTGCCACCCCACTGATGAAACGCCACCAGTAAAGGAACTGCTTCATCCCCGGTGTAATTTTCTGGAATCTGAAATGAAAATACATCCAGCGTATCGCCATCCTGAACCACGTATTCTGTAAGAATTTCTTGCCCCATCAGTAACGAACCGATGAGAAATGAGGTGATTTTTATAAAATTTGTCATGGAAAAATATCTCCTAATGTGGATTCAAAAACAAACCGGATTACCCGTTTAGAATTATGTCTACCAGTAGAACGACATCCAGTACATCAACGCCTCCATCAAGATTTACATCGAAACAGGGAGTGCTGTCGGTACAATTTCCACAGAGGATCTCTGCCACCAAGATGACCACATCTAGCACATCCACCGCTCCGTCGTCATTAGCATCCCCAGTGATAAGGCAGACAGCTGCTTCTCCAATGGTAAAAGAAAGAGATTCCTGATCCGTGACGGCACCATCAGAAAACGAAAATACAACATTATACGCTCCGTCCATCGGTTCCGGGATAGTAAATGAGTATTCCACCGGATTTTCGTATTGATGTGATGCGGGGATCATTTCCCAGATATTTCCCTGATGGGTGATCTGGTGGAAGAATGGAAGATTGGCATCAGGGTCACTGTATGTGGCAGTCAATGTAAATGTTTCGGAATTATAACCTACATCGGACAGTGTGGGCGCTGAATTCCCCGATTGAGCTTGATGGTCCATGAGCATGAGCCCGGGTGCGGTTCCGTCGTGGAACATCATATTCTGATTGATATCGGCAGACGCAGTGAGCCCCATCACCACAAATCCATTAATATCACCGGGCCACGCACCAAAATCGGGATCGTCAGTGATGATATTCTTGGCAACAGATAGAAATAACGAATTGCCACTCACCAGATATTCGATATCGGTTGAAATGTATTCTGCACTGATGATCTCGCCGCCGGGTGTTCCCACCAGTTTCATGACTCCGGGGTGCAAATTACCGAAAAAACCATTTCCATATCCTAATGCATAAATGGACAGCTGATCACTGTTGAGGTCCTGAATCGGGTTCAGAAATCCAGCACCATACAGATACCACGGGCCGAAGAATTCGCCAACAGGAAATCCACCAGATGCGGTGGTAAGTTCCACAAAGAGTCGGTCGCTGCTGTAGGTGACATTCATTCCGGTAAGGTCTAAAAATAGGGAATCGCCAATTGCCAGATCTCCTGCTGGTTCGTCTGCCAGGCTAGCAAGGGTATTGGCGGGTGGTGGAAATATGTCTAAGGCATTTTCAGGGCATTGGGAAAGCACCGCCCGTTCCAGTTCATAATCATGAGCGACACGCAGATACCAATCCAGTTGCCCGCTACCGGAATAGCCAAAATCGCACTGCCAGGTATTTAGATATCCGGGAATACCCAAAAAAAGGCAATTCGAGGATGACCAGGTTTGTTGATTATCAGCCGAATAGAAAATGGCTGCTTCAGGATTTAAAATCATGAGGGAGTCGGAAAAATCCGCATGTGCCACAACAGAGCCCGCCGGTGCGCTGGCATAAAGGTTCTCAAAAAGGATCTGGTCTCGGGTCACCCGACGCAGTGACTCGGTTTGTTGTACAAATTTGTCGAACATCGGTTGGTAAATAAGTTCGATCATCGCTTCTTCATCCAACTGCGTTTGGCTGTTTTGTGTAAATCCAGCGGTGACAATAAAGAGTAGGACGATGAGGCTTGGTTTTATTTTCATGTTTTATCCTAGAATATGGAAATGAAAGTTACAGAAATTCAATGAGATGTTATCCAGCGAATTTTCATAATGGAATAATTGCATTGAATTAAATGCCCCTCCATCGCAGGCAGGTGGGATTACGACGGATTTGGGGGTTTTTCTCTTTTACCGCCAGTGGCGGAGGATTCTCACTCTGACGATTAGAATGACTAATTATTTGTTATCTCAATTGACACAATTAAATAACCTTCTTTATATGATTCTTTATTCCAGTTCAAGACCAAGTTGCTGTCAATTGAGATTGATCCTTGAGTAGTGCCTTCACAGCCTGCTTTCGCATCATACACAAACAGTCTATATGATCCTGGCTTAAGAGCAAGTGTTTCTGTTTTTGTTTTTTCATCATCTTCAAAAAAATGATTTTTAAAAATGTTACCTCTATCATTCTCGTATAATGACCACACTACCGCTTCATTTTTATTAGTGGCTACAATGGTAATCACCACCAGTGCAATGTTTTGTGCATTTGGATCAAATACATAGTCTGGAGCAGATAATTGATTTGAATACTCAGGAGGGGTTATGCTGATTACATCCTCTGTAGTCCATTCCCAGGCAGGTTTATCAGGTCTCGGAGGATTCTTTAGTATTGCCATGGAATCACGATATGCTTCAACAAATGCGTCATATTCAGACTCTTCCATAAAAAACTTCAACTTTTCAAAATCATGTGCTTCTTTTAATAAAGAAAGTCTTTCAGAAGCGATTCTTTCTGCTTCTTGTTTCTTTCTGAACTCCGTTAGGGTCATTCCAGAATGCGTGGAATCTGTATAAGAAGATGTGGTTGGAGGAAGATTGGGGATATAGCCTGGTTTTTCACTTGGATATGTTGGGTTTCCCAAATTATGTTGAACAGGCTTAGTAAAATAGTGACCAGCAACTGGAGGAATTAATGGGTGTAAATCATTGAATACATCTCCGGGGCGATATATCCCCGTATCTTCTGTTGTGATAAAAGAAAAACTCGTCCTCAATTTTACCACACTATCTTTACAAATGATAAATAATGTGGTATCGTTATCTGGGATTGTTACTGTAAAAGGCAACACTATACTATCACCCGGTGCCAAAACACTTTCCCATTCCTGTTGCAGACCTACTTGAATATCGCCAACTGTTTCTATCGAAAACCGTACCGTGTCGTCTTGGCTGTAGTTGAGCGTATAATAAGTCATGACAACATCAAATGTACCCCCCTTTGGAATATTCTCTGGAATCTCAACAAACATTCTCACGGAACTTGGATATCCAGATGATGAGAAAAGGGGGGTACATAAATATAATATTATTATAACGTAACTGTATATTGTGTTTTTCATGGTAACTTCCTCCAATATTTAAAGAAACTCTGATTGGAGAAAATACAATAAATATTACAAATGTGTCTAATATCGTACTCCTTTAATAATAATGCCAAGCCCGGAACTAAATTGTTCTCCTACAAATACCACAACATTATCTTTTTGAGCCATCTTAAATAGTCTTATAGGGTCTGTAAATTGCAGTTCAGCTAACTCAGGAATGTAGTACCAATCAATTCCGTTATAATGAAATATCTGACCATTCCAATATCCATAAAAATAATCGTTAGCGTTATTGCCGCGTATTAGAGTCCCGGTGAAATAATTTATGCCTTCATCAATCATCTCCTGAGGGCGCATTAAAACGCCATTACCATTTATGCTTTTTTTCCATATTCCAGCGCTTGATGGGATATAAACCGTATCACCACTCGCCCAGATAGCTTCGACAATGCCGGAAATACTATCAGGATAAAGCACCTCCGTGTTTAATCGGTATAACTCGTTCCAATTCTGCCCATCAAAATGGATAACAAGATTGTCGTAGGAGGAAAGAAGTGCATCATTATAAGAAACTGCCCATATGTTATTTTGGTCTAAACCATACAGATCATAAATACTTGAATTTGTTATAGGTGCATATTGGATAAACTCATTTCCATTGTAATGAACGATTGTACTATCACCAGCGAGTACAAAATAATCGCTCGAATTTCCCCATATTTCATTCTTAAAACGTTGATCAGATCCAAATCCATAATATTGATAATCGCTACCATCGAAATGTGTCAATGCCCCATAACTGCTTACAAACCATACATCATTTGTTGAAAATGCTTTAACGCATTCACCAACTGAGGAATAGTGCTCGCCATTTGATCTAAGAAATTCGATACTACTTATTGTCCATTCTGATCCATCCCAATGTGCAACATTTTCATTCTTCAGGTAGCCTGTATCATTGGTGTAGATATCACCTATGACCCAAATATCATTTTCTGAAATAATGGATACATCTGTCAGAACAGCACTAAAAACACCAATAATATCAATGGTCCATGTAAAATTGTGACTTGTGGTGTCAACACAGCAGATGGATTCATCATACTCGCATTGGTGGTAACCAAGATCACAGTCCGCCGGTTGGGGTGTGGTGGAGGTTTTGCAGGCAGATAATCCCATCAAGATCACAGCCGTTGCGATGAATAGCATTTTAAAAATGATTGTTTGTTTATTTTTCATTAAATCCATCAAATACACGTGCTACCCAATGTAGGAAAGTGAGAAGCCCTTTAGTCGAACAAGACTAGGATGAAGATCAGAACCCGGTAATCAAACCATCGGATATGATGACAATCCTTCAATAGGTGAATATTCTCCAAATAGTGTAGGTTAATATTACGGTGTTACGGAGAAATGGGCAAATTTAATGGGGAGTTTGATTTTTTAGAGAGTCTAATCTATGGAGACAGGTCAAGCT
>ERZ889078.865-NODE-865-length-25808-cov-14.173494_pt1 | contig 25808 bp, 23 predicted proteins | sample MGYA00521266_ERZ889078 | MGnify/ENA primary metagenome ERZ889078 (study PRJEB32303, sample SAMEA104408618) | aquatic metagenome | biome: Brackish water; feature: Pelagic; material: water | place: Baltic Sea | collected 2014-06-16T06:34:00 | depth 76,534 m ...
TTCGGTACGCGGAGCCTTGGTAATGAAGTTCAGACCACTCGTTGACTGATCGATATCGTGTTCTCCTACAGATTGGGAGGCTTTATGGAACAACCTGCCCTCCGATTCCAGGCGGCGGGTTAGTTGCGTATTTGGAAGGGCGTATAAAAGCCCGATCATGGCCATGCAAATCCCCGACGACTGGATAGAATCGATCATATGATCGGCAATTTGCTTGCTTTCGCTGTCGAAGCCGATAATGAACCCGCCGTTACTCACAATACCAAATGCCAGGAGTTTACTGACGGCATCGCTAATAGATTTGTTTACATTCTGGGCTTTCTTGTTCTGTTTCAGTGTCTCATCCTCCGGTGTTTCGATTCCCAGGAATACATACCGGAAATCAACATCCTGCATCAATTGAAGCAACTCATCATCATCAGCCAGGTTAATAGAGGCTTCAGTGGAGAAATAAAACGGATAACCGTGGTTTTTGGCCCATGTTTTAACTTCACGCAGTAGCTCCTTCGCCCTCTTTTTATGCCCGATGAAGTTATCGTCAACAAAGTCAATATGTCCGCGGAAACCAAGATCGTAAAGATATTGCAGCTCCCTGATCACCTGTTCGTTCGACTTAAACCTGGGAATCCGGCCGTAAAGCTCAATGATATCGCAGAATTCGCAATCGTAAGGGCATCCACGGATAAACTGTAGTCCGATCATCATATAGTCGCTGAAGCGGATCAGGTCATAGCGCGGGACAACAGCTTCAAGCATATTGGCTTTTACTTCGGACACATATTTCCCACTGGTTGCACCTCTCTTCAAATCGGCAAGGAACATGGGAATGGTAACTTCTCCTTCACCCAAAACCAGGAAGTCGGCTTCATGATAGAGATCAGGCTGGGAAGTAGGATCGGGACCTCCAACCACTACAATACGATCCATGTTATGTACCCTCCGGATAAATTCCAGCATGCTCTCCTGTTGGGGAAGCATTCCGCCCGTACAAACGAGATCGGCCCACAACAGGTGGTCGTCGAGCAGAGGCTCTACATTCTCGTCAATTAGTTTGAAGTTCCAATGTTGCGGAAGGAGTGCAGCTACTGTCATCAAACCCAGGGAGGAGGCAGGATATTTTGCTCCAACCATATCACACACTTCCTGGTAATTCCAGAAACTGAACCCTGAAAATTTTGTCTGGACCAGAAGGCATTTGGTAGGCCCTCCGGGTAACTCCTGCATATGCATGATAAAAGGGGAATAAACTGCAAAGATAAGTCAAATGACGCATACATGGGAGGCAAAGAGTTCTTCAAGCTGGTGGAGGAGAACGGAGAATAAAGAGATTTTACCTCCGGCTAAAGCAACAGAACAAAAAATTCTGTTTGGTGTTGAACGGTGTTATATGATCTTCTGTCAGGCATTCAACTTTATTAAATCCCTCTGCAAGAAGCCGCTGTAGCTGATCCTCGTTGTATTGAGTTACGTCAAGTCCACTGCATTTTTCAGGTCCGTTTTTGGAGAAGGTGCTAATAATGATGCTCCCTTTTACAGCAGATTTTACAGTAAGGATATAATTATCAACGTCCGTTTGAGATGTTAGAAAATGAAAGGCTGCCCTGTCATGCCAGAGGTCATATTCCCCTGTTGGTTTAAAGTCCCGGATATCAGAAACAACCCATTTGATGGCCCTGGCTTTTCCACCAAGGCGCTTCTTTGCTTTTCCCAGGGCTTTTTCTGAGATATCGAGGATAGTAATATTTTCGTATCCCATATCGACCAGGGAATCAACCAATTTACTGTCTCCTCCTCCAATATCGATGATATTCGCCGATTTGGGCAGCGATAATCGTTGGATAAACTTCAATGAGGTCAATGGAGTCTCCTGCGTCCAGCTGACTTCATGAGACTGCTTCGTTGCATAAATTTTTTCCCAGTGGTTCTTCAAGCCAGTAAAAATAACGTGTTTCAGTAACATTCCCAAGAATCAACCACCCTACCCCTTCCCTTATTCACGCTATTCACGCTATTCACGCTATTCACGCTATTCACGACATTTGCAATATTCACATTATTAGCGTATATTGCAACATTCAATTCGACATACTGAAATATCCATTCAAAATTATGAAGACATGAAGTCAAAAATTGGCGTTGCCGTAACAACAGGTTTACTCCTCTCCCTGCTGAACTTCTCTGGCTGTAACCGGGTCAAAGATCTGGCTGCCTTCGATGTGATATACACCCTTCCACCAACATCATTCACCTATGTTCCCACCTCAATGAAAGGAGGGGAAGAGTTGCTCTTCTCTGATGCCATTGAGGCCAACCTCGACAGCATTCTCGAAGCAAACGGGTTCTCTGCAGGAGTGGTTGGAAACACGCAATTTATTGAATGCACAGTATCCATTGCACAGCCCTCTGCCCTTACATTTGGGTGGCTTCAGTCGGCCCGTGGTGAGATTTCCGACAACCCCGGTTTCTCTCCTGCCAGTGAAGTGGGGAGTGTGGTTAACAATGACCCCAATGCCACCACTGTGGTTTTATTGGTCAACAACACCAACATTCGCCCATTCCTGGGAGCGAAGTTTTTCTATTTCAGGGTATTTGGTGAGTTAAGCGGACCGGTACCTGCCGAATTTGTTGATCTGGTAGTTGAAGGAAAATTGCTGATGCATCTGGAGCCGCTGAACTGATTTGTCTGCTATTACCTGATTACATGATGCCTGACCCCATCCTGGTACACAACTATAAAGGCATCACGGATACCCAACCGGATCATGTGGCTTCGTAGCTGTTTTGCACATTCCAGATCAGAACACCTGCCGACAAGGAAACGATCCATATTCCCGCTTTTTTCTATTCTCACACTCATTGGTATATGGTAATGCTGTTTGATCCAATCTGTAGAGTGCGTGTACCTGGCAAATGCACAGATCTGGACAGAATAATTGAATGGTTGGGGAATCACTCTCTGTGGTTCCACCGGTTCTGGAATCCTGGGAGGTGCCGCCGGAGGTTGGTTTTGAGCAGGTGGAGCAGGATCCAGTATTCTGGGTGTTGGCCTTACAGGAGGAGGTTGGTAGTATACTTTTTGAGGAGCCTTTTTCGGACCTTTTCCCAGGTTCAGGGAGATTCCGAATGCGAGGTAATCGAACCGGTCGTTGTTGGATCTCCCAACCGTTTGATCCAGCAGATCGGATCTCACCAGGTGAAAGGTGTATTCAACCGATGCATTTACCTTGTCGCCCAGGCGAAACTGTGTACCAATCCCGAGAGGAATGACCAGGGCTGTGTGAAAATTATTCAGGGGGTTGTTGGTATTGATGGTTCCGGCATCGTAAGCCTCGTTAGAGAACTCGGTATACCATGCGGAATATCCCAGCCCTACGGTTCCATAAAGAAAAAACCATCGGGAGGATCGATAGGGTGAGAAAATATTGGTAAAGTTGATAGTTGCCAGGAGGCTGCCTTCTGCCAGGATGCCGGTGAGAGGATTTGGAACCAGCACTCCGTCGATAAGGGAGTCGGTGGAACCATTCAGCCATGCTCCCAGGAACTGCAACCGGGCACCAAAGACATTGGTGATCTGCCAACCGATTACCAGGCTTCCGGCCATACTGAGATTCCTTTTGGGTCCGGCAAGCCCGTTAGTGAGATCTCCGTATGTAAAATCGGGACCAAGGGTAATGCCCAGATTCCACCTGTTAGCATATCCCGGATCGGGCTTTTTTCGCAAGGACTGGGCAAATGGCCCGGAAACAAAGAAGAAGCCCAGAAAAAGAAAAATCAACAGGCGTCTGGTAACCTTCATAAAAGGAGATAATTCCTGGTAAAAATAGGGATGTAGAAGAGCGAACGAACACCAGATCAAAGAATTCTTTGCACAAAATTATTAACAAGGAGCCATCGGCTGATGGAGGCCTGCGGCCTGATGGAGGCCTGCGGCCTGATGGAAGCTTCGCTTGATAAAGGCTACGCCTGATAAAACTTGAATCTTGAATCTTAATCCTCGTCTCTCGTCCCTCGTCCCTCGTCCCTCGTCCCTCATCCCTCGTCACTCGTCACTTCCAGCCGCTTTGCCTTCTCGGTCTCATAATTAGTAAACCTCTGAGGCTCTTTGGTGCGATCGAAAAGGTAGCGGTAAGTGGCATGTGTTTTGACTACCGGTAATCCCATCAAACGGTAGATCTTGTTCACAGTAATATTATAATCACCAACCCACGACATGTCAAGAGCCTTGAACTTGTTCTTTTTCACGGCATCAACCATGGTCATAAAGAGGAGTCCTGTTACACCGGTGCGCTGGTATTCGGGAATTACTGCTGTAATCAGTTGCCTTGCACGGGTCATCGTCCCGGCCTTTTTGTGATAGAAGAATTTCAATTTATTCCAAAAATTCAACTGGCCATTCCCGAGTTTCTTCAGGATCTGGTTGACATCCGGAAATACAATAATCATTCCTATCGGTTTTCCCTGGTCGTAGACAAACCAGATAAGTTCCTCGTTGATAATAGGTTTGGCTTTATTCAGCACCTTCTCGATCTCAGTATAATCCAGCGGGGTATAATCTTCGTGAAAATCTTTCCATACTGCATTGTAAATCGTGCAGATCTCGTTCAGGTACTTCTCTTTTTTCTTGTAAGAGAAATGTTCAACCTGATACTTGTCTTTCAGATGATAAGAGAACCTGACCTGCCTTTCAGGAAATGGCTCTGCAAGATCTTTTTCGTAAGAGAACTGTTCGAAATAGGTGCTGAATCCGTATCCTTCAAAGAGCTCTTTGTAATAGGGTGAATTGTAAGGCATGCCATACACGGGGAGAGTAAACCCATCGATAAGCAATCCCCAGTTGGTGATGTTCTCTCCGAATGTGATCGGACCATCCATCGCCTCCATCCCTTTCTCTTTCAGCCAATCATGGCAGGCATCAAAAAGCATGTTTGCGGCATCCTGATCATTGATACACTCAAAAAATCCAAGTCCTCCCGTAGGTTGTTCGTTTTTGGAAGCTTTGCCACGGTTGAAAAAGGCACCTACCCGTCCAGTCGGATGACCGGAATCATCATGCAGGATCCACCGGATCGCACCGCCATCCCTGAACAAGGAATTCTCTTCCGGATTGAAAATATCCTCTATTTCGACATCAAGGGGACATACCCACTGATCGTCATCAGCGTAAAGAATACGGGCTACATCGTAGAACTCCCGCCGTGTTGCTTCGTTGTTTACCTCTATTAGTTTCATAGTTCTGAATTGATATTGCAAGATAACAAAAGTGATTCAAAGAGCGCATATTTTCTTATTTTTGGCTATGAATTCCCACATTACGATTCGCTCTTTTTCCCGTGAAGAGACATACTTCCTGAAAGGAGTGGCTATCCTCCTGATTGTCCTGCACAACTATTACCGTTGGGTTACGCCGATAACCGGCGAAAATGAATTCTGGTTCAACGCACTGTCCATCAGCAAGAGCTGGATCTTTCTAAGGAACAATCCGCTGGAGTTATTTCATGTGTTTTTCAATTTTCTGGGGCATTACGGTGTCCAGGCCTTTATTGTTTTCAGCGCGTACGGCCTGACGCTTTCGTATCGCAAATCCCGTCCTCCCTATGGAAGGTTCATAGGTCATCGTTTTTATAAACTCTATCCATCGCTGATTTTGGCAGGAATCGGCTTCATCATCTTTACACTGATCACTTCAGGAAGGTTGATAGGGATAAACACCCTTGAGAATCTTGGCCTCCAGTTCACACTCTTTGCAAACCTGGTTCCCGGGAAAGCGATGGTCATCACCGGACCCTGGTGGTTTTACTCTTTCATTTTTCAGTTTTACCTGGTCTTTCCCTTGCTGATGTGGATCCACCGAAAGGGTGACTGGATGGGGCTCGTCGGACTGGTGTTTGTCGGGTATATCTTCACCATCCTGATGTATCAGCCAATGCAGGCAGTAAACCTCAACCCCTATATGACCTTCATGGGGCACCTGCCTGAATTTTGTCTTGGGATCTTCCTCGCCTCCCGCGAAAAAGTAAAACTTCCCTGGTGGGTCCTTATGATTGCTATACTTGTCATGGTAGGAGGGAATATCTACAGCTGGCTCTGGCCATTTGCTAACCTGGCAGTGGCTGTAATTCTGGTGGTAACAATCCGGGGATTGATCGGAATGAAATCCCGGATGAGGAACCTCTACCCCATGATCTCCGCAATTGGGGTGATCTCTATGTACCTCTTTGCCGTTCATGGATATATGCGTTCCCCTTTCATCAACCTGGCGAATGAGTTGGGGAATCCTATAGCATCCCTGCTTATTGGCCTCCTTTTCGTGGCAGTAGTATGTGGTGTGGCGTTCCTGCTGATGAAAACAGAATCATCTGCACGGAGATGGATCAGTTTGGCTGGTAATCGAAAAACCAGCCTGGCACGGCTCCTTTTCTTGATCTTCCTGGTGGCAGGAGGATTTGCTCTACTGTTATTCTGGGATTATAAAAAGCTGGATGAGGAAAAACAGACCCAGGAAATTATGGCATTTGAGGGGTCACATGATTTTGAAGAACCTCTTCCCGGAAGATGGGATCTTTATTCAGACTCGATTGTCCACCAGGGAGCAGGAAGTGTTATTCTGGACAATTCACATGCGTTTTCGCCAGGATTTACAGTGGATTTTGACTCTCTCAACCACGAAGGTATATATGAATTGGAGATCTCTGCCTGGCTGTTTACAGCAGATCCTGCCACCAGCCTTCAATTGGTTATGGAGATCTGGGACAAACCAAGCGGGGTACAGATTGAATGGCAATCAGAATATATCCGGCCTGGCACCTATACACCGGACGAGTGGTTTCTGGCAACCTTCCGATATGGCCTCCCACCTGAGCTTCACATGCCGACTTACAAGATTAAGGTATTCGCCTGGAAGCCATCGGAGGGGACATGGTACGTTGATGACCTGTCACTCAGGATTAAAGCTCGGAGGATTTACCCCCAAACCCCCTAAAGGGGGCTTACTCCCTACGGGATGACCCCTCCTTAATCCTCTCCCGAGGACTCGGGAAGGAAATATTCGCGAAGCGATGCAAGTCCCCTTTAGGGGATTTAGGGGCAAGCCTAGCCGTTCTTGGAAATCTGCTGCAGCAATGGAAGGTTGTCAATCCGGATATGACGTTCGTGAAGATCCACGATGCCGTCTTCATTAAATTTGGTGAGTACACGCGTAGCGCTCTCTCGTGAAATACCGATGAGGTCAGCAAGCTCCTGGCGGGTGAACGGGATATCAAACTCGTTCGATTCATAAATGATCTTCGAGAAATAGAGAATGGCATCAGCCACACGGCCATAGGTCTTTTTCTGCGACTGCTTCATGAACCGGTTAAAGTTGTTGAGGTTGTCGCGCGACACGGAGACCAGGATCTCAAAACCAAATGATCCGTTCTTTTTGATCAGCTGGTGAAAAGTAGAGATGTCGATGTAACACACTGTTATATCTTCAAGGGCAGCGTAGGAGTAATGATTGACCTTATCCCCGAATAGGGAGGAGAGACCCAGGTAGGAAAACTTTCTCACAATCTGCAGGATCTGCTCCTTCTCCTGGTTTCCTTTTATGTACTCCTTTACGAGTCCTGATTTCAGGTAGATGATGTATGAGGTTGGGGAGCCTTCATGGATGATGATATCCCCTTTCCTGAAGACAGATTCGTGGCGGCTGTTGTTGATCAGGTCAAGCTCTTCCACTCCAAGTACGGCTGCTGCACAATGTCTTATGTTGCAATCACGGCAGGATAGAATCTGATGTTCTGAATCAGGAAGCATGGGCAAATGGCATAACAGAGTATGATTTCTATGGGCAAAGATGCGAAAAAAATCCATGGCAGGATGTGATATCCGTCACAAAAAAGAATAGAACATAACTTATGAAAGAATGACCGGGCACTCGTAAACATACTGTATATAGCACATGTCAGTCAATTGATAATCACACATCTGGATGCTTTTTGATCCATCCTCATGTGTAATTTTGTATCAGCTATTCATTCAACATTGTACTGCTATGAAAATTGCTGTTCCAACCCACGACGGATTGAAGATCGCCACTGATCTTGGTCATGCCGATGCCTTCCTTGTTTTTACCATAAAGGCTGAAGAGATCGTTAACGAAGAACTTCGGAAGAACCGGCTAAATACCTATTTTAATAAAGAGAAGGGTCCTCTGGCCCTGATTGAAGATTGCTCTGCGGTATTGGTAAACAATGTTGATGTCCTTTTTTGTGAACTTATCCGGGAGAATCACATGCAGTGCATCGTCACCGGGGAGACCCTGATCACCAACGTTATTCTGCATTATCTCAAACAGGAATACAGAGAGGAGTCCAATACCTGTTGTTGTCCCTAATTGTAGGAGAGTTTCATGAAGACCGAAGAACATTTTCAGCCATTTCGGAACCAGATTATTGGTCAGGAGGCCGAATTCAGTTCTCCATATGGCACCCGGAAACTCGTTTATGCCGATTGGATAGGGAGCGGACGGTTATACAAGCCTATTGAAGAGAGGATGGTATGGGATATCGGACCTTTTGTTGGCAATACACATACCGGGTCCAACGAAACCGGGATGCTGATGACCCGGGCATACAAGTATGCACATGAACGAATCAAGCAACTTGTAAATGCAGGATCACATGACGTGATCCTGACAACTGGTACCGGTATGACCGGCGCGATTGTGAAGTTTCAACGTATCCTTGGGTTGAAGGTATACGGTCCGGCAAAGAAATTTGAATACCCTGTCGATGAGGACCGCCCTGTGGTCTTTCTTACTCATATGGAACACCACTCCAACCAAACCTCCTGGTATGAAACCCTGGCTGATGTTGTGGTGATCGATCCGGGAGATGATCTGCTGGTCGACCTGAACCGCCTTGAGGAGGCCCTGATCAAATATAGCGACCGGAAGCTCAAAATCGGTTCGTTTACCGCATGTTCCAATGTAACGGGAATCCATACTCCCATCCACCAGATGACAAAACTTATGCATCGGTACGGAGGAGTTGCTTTCATCGATTATGCCGCTTCGGCTCCATACGATGAGATCAACATGCATCCCGAAGATCCTGAGGAGCAGCTGGACGCAATCTTTTTCTCTCCCCATAAATTCCTCGGAGGACCTGGGTCATCCGGTGTGCTGATCTTCAACTCCAGCCTCTATCATAATGCTGTACCCGATCAACCCGGAGGTGGAACTGTCGACTGGACCAATCCCTGGGGTGAATACAAATATCTCGATGATATAGAACTGCGGGAAGACGGTGGGACTCCTGGCTTTTTACAGGCAATCAAAACAGCCTTGAGCATGGAGTTGAAGGAGCAGATGGGCGTATCCCGGATACACCTCCGCGAACATGAGTTGGTAAGGCTTGCTTTTACAGAACTTGATAATGTTCCCAACCTCCATATTCTGGCAGATCAGATACGCAACCGTTTAGGAGTCATCTCCTTCTTCATGCCGGGAATTCACTATAACCTGATCGTCAGGTTGATGAGCGACCGTTTTGGCATCCAGGTCAGGGGTGGTTGCGCCTGTGCCGGCACCTATGGACACTACTTATTGAATGTAAGCCATGAGAAATCAAACGAGATCACTAACCTGATCAACAATGGCGACCTGTCGCAAAAGCCGGGATGGGTTCGGCTCTCACTGCATCCAACGATGCTGGACGAAGAGGTACGGTACATCGCCGACGCGCTTAAGCAGATCAATTCCAACCATACTGCCTGGAGTAACAACTATACCTATAACAGGCACACGAATGAATTCGAGCACCGAATGGAATTCAGGGGCTCATTAGATGTAAAAACCTGGTTCACACTAAAATATTAAATACAAGCTGCATATGCCTATAATGGAAATTGATGGACAAGCCTTTGAGGTGGATGGGGATGGATTCCTATCCAACCCTCAGCTATGGAACACTGAAGTGGCACAACTGTTTGCCAGATACGATGGAATCGAATCGATGAATGACCAGCACTGGGCTATCATACGGATTATACGAAGTAACTTTGAAGAGAAAGGGATGGCCCCGATGATCCGGACTATTTGCAAGGAGACAGGAGTAAAACTTCGGGAAATTTACGAACTGTTTCCTCTCGGTCCTGCCAGGGGTGCATGCCGGGTAGCAGGTCTCCCGAAACCGGATGGTTGTGTCTGATGCCTTCGAGAACATGGTCTGGTTCGAATGGATAGCGTTGTGTTCTCTGGTAGTCTCCCTTAGCGCTGCCCTTTTACAATGTATCTGGTTGATCAGGCTGGGAAAGCCTGAAGATATGGCCCCCCCGGCGGGAAAGGTCAGCCCAGCAGTTCTCTATGCCATGACGGGCGCCATGAACCCGGCTAAAAAGGAGAGTGCTTACCTCCATCTTCCAACCTATGTGGCGGGAATCCTGTATCACATGGGAACCTTTCTCTCAATCTCACTTTTTCTGCTCATGTGGCTCTATATACCCATTTCAGGGGTGATGGTGATCATCATGAGCAGTATTCTTTCTGTAACAGCAGCATGCGGAGTCGGGATCCTGGTGAAACGAGCGATGAAAAAGGAACTCCGGGAACTCTCCAGTCCCGACGATTATATCTCCAACAGTCTGGTGACCCTCTTTCAGGTCGGGACACTTCTGACACTTTCAATTCCAAAGATACTCCCTGCCTATTTTATTCTGACCTCTATTCTATTCCTATATCTACCACTCAGCAAATTAAAACATGTGATCTATTTTTTCGCTGCCAGATATCACCTTGGATTTTTCTATGGCTGGCGCGGGGTATGGCCACCGGGTAAGAGAGTATGAGAGTGTGAGAGTAGGGAAGTAGGGAAGTAGGGAAGTGGGGAAGTAGGGAAGTAGGGAGGTAGGGAGGTATGAGGGTATCAGGGTATGAGAGTAAGAAGTTAGGGATGAATTGCACGATTTTGGGACGAATTGCATGAATCAGGGACGAATGGTATAAGATGAGGGACGAACTGACACAGGAACATATCTGCAAGGGGCTGGAACCTCTTCGCATGAATGGCAACAGCAAGCTGCTGACACAACTGAATAGCTGTGTACATTGCGGCCTGTGTGCTGAGAGTTGCCTCTTTTACCTCGCAACCAAAGATCCTCGCCTTACGCCGGCACGAAAAGCAGACCTGGTCGCCTCCATCTATAAACGCTACTTTACCTTCACCGGGAAATTCTTACCTGGACTGGTGAATGCCCGGGACCTCGACAAAACAACAGCCGAAGAGATGGTAGATCTGCTTTTTGGTTCCTGCACGGGTTGCGGGAGATGTACCATGCATTGTTCAATAGGAGTCGATATCAGCTACCTTGTCTCTGTTGGTCGCAACATGCTCTCGAACATGGGCATGGTACCTGCCACGCTACAGTCCACCGTAAATGCAGCGATTGAAACTGGCAACAACATGGCCATACCTACAGCCGATTATGTGGATACCCTGAAATGGATGGAGGAGGAGATGGCCGACGAAGTAGGTGATCCGGAAGCCAGCATTCCATTGGATCAGCCCCGGAAGAATATCCTGTATACCCTGAATCCCAGGGAACCTAAATTCTACCCGCTTTCCATTGCCGCCATGGCGAAGATCTTTTATGCGGCACGAGAGAGCTGGACTTTGTCAACCCGGATGTACGATGTGACCAACTACGCCTTTTTTTCAGGTAACCAGGAGGAGGCCAGCCTGATCGCTGACCGGCTGTGGAAGGAGATTGAAACCCTCGATGCCGGAAGCCTGGTACTGGGTGAATGCGGACATGGAACCCGTGCTTTCCGGTGGGAGTCGCCTAATTACCTCGATCGGGGCTTCCCTTTCCAGGTGATGAGTTCTGTGGAGTGTATTGCTATTTACATCCGGGAAGGAAGGATCAGCCTTGATCCCGACAAGATTACCGAAACGGTCACTATGCACGACCCCTGCAACCTGGTTCGCAACGGAGGTGTCATACGTGAGCAACGATTCATCCTGAATCAGTTTGTCAGGAATTTTGTTGAGATGACTCCCCATGGAACCGACAACCATTGTTGCGGGGGAGGGGGAGGAATGCTCTCTATGAGTGAATACAATGAACGGCGCATTGGCGCCGGAGCAATCAAGGCCGACCAGATCCGGAACAGCGGAGCGAAGATCGTTGTAACCCCCTGCCACAACTGTGTGGACCAGCTGATCCAGCTGAATGCCACCTACAAGCTGGGAGTAAAGATTCAGACAATGGCCGGGATTGTGGCGGATGCACTTATCCTGGATCCTGGATCCTAGATGCTGGATCCTAGATGCTGGATCCTTGATGCTGGATTCTGATGACTGGATAACTGTTGCCGCGTCGCTGCCTGCTTCGCTTCGCTCGCAGCTTCGGCTCCTCGCAATGACAACTATGACTGGATGATTTGAATCTTGAACTTTGAATCTTGAACCTTGAACCTTGAATCTTATGATCTATCTCGACAACTCAGCTACAAGCTTTCCCAAACCCGATGTTGTTTATGAATTTATGAACAGCTTCTACCGTAACCACGGAGTTAGTCCGGGCCGTGCAGGATTTGATGCTGCCATTGAGACAGAAGAGATGGTGCAGGAGACCCGCTCACTTCTCACGAAACTCTTCAACGGGGATGATGCGAACAGGTTAACCTTCAGTTATAACGCCAGCGATTCCCTCAATATGATCCTGCAAGGGTTAGCCAACCCGGGCGATCATGTGATAACCACCATGCTGGAACACAACTCGGTTCTTCGTCCGTTGTTTCATCTTTCACAGGATGGAATCATCGACGTGACACACCTTCCGTTTGATGGTCATGGATATGTGAACCCCGACGACTTCCGCAAGGCCATACGGAAGAATACCCACATGGTTGTGGTCAACCATTGCTCCAATGTGATTGGAACTGTGCAACCACTGGCTGAGATCGGAGCTATTTGCAAAGAACATAGGCTGATATTTATCGTTGATGCCAGTCAGAGTGCTGGGGCGATCCCCATTGATATGAAGGCGATGGATATCGATGTGCTGGTATTTACCGGCCACAAATGCCTGATGGGCCCTACAGGTATCGGAGGCTCTTATGTGATGGAAGGGGTACCGGTAAGGTTGACCCGGTTTGGAGGAACCGGGGTCCGTTCTGCGCAAAAGACCCATCTGGAGGAATACCCATACCGGCTTGAATGCGGTACACTAAACCTTGTAGGGGTAGCCGGACTGAATGCCGGGGTGAAATGGGTGTTGGAACATGGCATCGAAAATCTCCATCAGAAAGAGATCACCCTTTGGGATAAGTTGCGCAAAGGTGTCCAGTCTCTCGAAAATGTAATCACCTATTGTGCCGACAACCCCGATAACCGGAACCCGGTACTCAGCCTCAACATCAAAGGATTTGATTCAGGAGATGTGGGCACAATGTTGGATGTCGACTATGACATCGCCTGCCGCACCGGATTGCAATGCGCTCCATTGGTTCATGTTGGGATCGGTACGGACAAAATACACGGCACAGTTCGTCTCAGTATGGGGCCTTTCAATACAGAAGATCATATCCATGCCGCCATCCTGGCTATTACCGAAATTGCTTCAATCCGACGTTAACAGTTTCACAGTGTGATAAAAATCACACCCTAGAGAAACACCTATCACACTATATTTTTTCAGCAGGTTTTCCTATAACATACCTTTGCACCTATATATCTGCATATAACTATATCTAAATAAATTGACATATGGATCTGTTATTAAACCAACAACTGGAAGATCTCAAAAAAAGGTTCGACACCCTGGAAAAGGGAACCAAAGACCAGATCTCCATGGTAGTATTTTCGGGAGATCTTGACAAACTGCTTGCAGCGATGATCATAGCCACAGGTGCTGCTGCTTACGATATGAAAGTGAAACTCTTCTTTACCTTCTGGGGGATCGCAGCCTTACGTGACCCTAGAAAGCATGGGAAAGGAAAAAACCTCATTCAATCCATGCTCGGTTTTATGCATCCTAAGGGAAGCAAACAAACCAAGCTTTCAAAAATGCACATGGGAGGTATGGGAACGGCAATGATGAAAGGGATCATGAAGAAGAACAACGTTGCCTCGCTGGAGGAGCTGATCCAGGTGGGTGGAGAGATGGGCGTGGAGATCGCTATCTGTGAAATGTCTATGAACCTCATGGGCTTCAAAAAAGAGGAGATGATTGACTATCCGCATATGACAGTCTGCGGCGTTGCCACCTTCCTGAGCGACGCCTCCGAAAGCAAAGTACAGCTGTTTATCTAATCACGTTACTCTCGATATTCACAAGAAGCGAAATAGCGAAATAGCAAAATAGAGGGTACAGCTGCAATTTATTGCGGCTCACGATAGAAAAGCAATAATCGATAATATAAAACCTATACAATTATGAATACAGAAGAACTGACAACCCTGACCTCCAATAAAATCGTTGACGCACGTGGAACCGCCTGTCCAGGACCGCTGCTGGCAGCTAAAAAAGGCATCGGTGAGATCAACTCAGGAGAGATCATGGAGATCTACTCCTCCGACGAAGGAACCAAAAACGACATCCCCAGGTGGTGCCAGAAAATGAGCCACGAATTCCTTGGGATCATCGAAGAACCGAGTTATTCACGGATGTTTTTGAAGAAAGCTTAAACCCTTTTTATACCCCTGATCGCCTGCTTGCCCCCAAACCCCCTAAAGGGGGCTTATTTCGCTGCGCGAGTACCCCTCCTTAATCCTCCCCTTGAAGGGGAGGAAATCCTGCAAAGCAGGAGTAAGTCCCCTTTAGGGGATTTAGGGGTAACAAAGGGGATTTAGGGGCGCGTATAAGGTGAACTATGACCAAAAACCAACAACATGGAACCAACAAAGCAATCACCAAAAATCCTGGTCTTCTCCACGGATAAGATTTCTGACCCGGGGATCGACCAGGCCGGGCTTCGAAAGCTACACTATTCACCTTCCGTCTATGTGATCAGCATGCCCTGTTCTTCAGGGATCAAGCCCCGCTGGATCATGCATGCCTTAGAACAGGGATTCGACGGGGTGTTCATTGCAGCCGACGGCCACGAATGCTCCTACAGCGCGAAATGTCCCGACCATACGAATTCCATTATCAATGAGGCCCAGAAGCTGATGCAGGAGAAGAATATCAGCCCGAAACGGATCCGGATGGCTGCCCTCTGTTCAGTATGTGCCGAACCGTTTGTGAGCCATATGAACAACTTCAGTAAGATTTTAGCAGAAATAGAATAACATCCCGGAAACGAACCGGGGAATTGGCGAAAAATGAAAAAAAACGAAGAAAAATATGATGCGCTGATCGTGGGTGGCGGGATCGCAGGACAGGAAGCTGCCCTGAGTCTGGCCAACATGAACCGAAAGGTGTTGCTGGTAGAGAAGGACCTTTCAATCGGGGGGAAGATGATCCAGTTGTCTAAGGTATTCCCTACCCTCGACTGCGCTGCCTGCATTACCACCCCAAAGATGTCAGAAACGGCACGACACGGGAACATCACGGTGATGCTCAACAGCGACATCAAAAAGATAAGCCGGAATGAGAAAGGATTTCACGTTGAGGTGACCAGGAACCCACGCTATGTGAAACCTGAAGCTTGTACCGGATGCCAGGAGTGCGAACAGGCATGCCCCGAGATCCGTCTTGACCAATACAACCGCAACCTCGTAGGCCGCAAAGTGGCTTACATCCCGTTCACACTGGCCAATCCACGTATCGCGGTAATTGACCGGCAGGATGAGTCGGCTCCCTGCATCGCTGCCTGTCCGGGTGGCGTGAAGCCTTACGGATATGTCTCCCTGGTGCGCAATGGCCAGTATGAAGAGGCGATGCACCTGCACCTCGAAGATGCACCCATCCCGGGCAGCCTGGGTCGCGCCTGCTATGCCCCCTGCCAGGGCGAATGCACACGTGGAAGCGTTGACGGAGCTGTAGACATGCGCCGCATAAAGCGCTTTTTCGCTGAAGAGTATTACACGAAACACCCCGAAGCCCCTGCGGTTTCGGTCAAGGATTCCACCGGAAGGAAAGTAGCCATAGTTGGTTCCGGCCCGTCAGGGTTGACAGCAGCCTATTTCCTGGCCCTGAATGGGCACAAGGTGACCATCTTTGAAGCAGCTCCCGAACCGGGTGGGATGCTTAAACTCACAATCCCCGAATACCGGCTTCCAAAAGAGGTGGTTGACCGCGACATCCAAAACATTACTTCACTGGGTGTGGAGATTGTCTGCAACCACCGGGTCTCCAGCCTGATGGAGTTGAAAGAGCAGGGGTTTGATGCGCTGTTTGTATCGGTAGGAACCCACGAAACCAGCAAACTGATGATCGAAGGAGCTGAACTCGAAGGCGTTGTCTCCTGCCTCGACTTCCTGCTGGAGGCGAATATCGGCCAGCGTGCCGACCTGACAGGGAAGCGGGTGATGGTGATCGGCGGTGGGAATACCGCTATCGATGCTGCCCGTACGGCTTTGCGTTTGGGAGCTACGAATGTGGATATCATCTACCGCAGAAGCCGGGAAGAGATGCCCGCTTTTAGTCCCGAAATTGAAGAGGCCGAAGAGGAGGGAATCAATATTCGTATCCTGCTCAATCCGGTTCGTTTCAGCAGCTCCCATGGTCGTGTAACCCTGGTGGAGATGGTGAAGATGGAACTGGGTGAAGCCGATGAAAGCGGCCGGAGGCGTCCCGTGGAGATAAAGGGATCAAACTATACCGAGCCTGTCGACTTTGTGATCGAAGCGATCGGGTTGCGCCCCTCAACCTCCCCCTTTGCCACCGAACTTACCATCCGGAAAGATGACACCATCCAGGCCGATCCAACCACCCTTCAGACCTCCACAGGCTGGATCTTTGCCGGTGGCGATTCAGTGACCGGTCCCACAACCATCATCGAAGCGGTTGGCCAGGGAAAACGGGCCGCTTTCTATTTGGACAAATACCTCCTCAGTGAGATGCCTCACGACCATAACGATCGTAACGACCGTCACGATCTTCACGACTTCTCCTTCGGAGACAAACTGGCACCAGTGGATAAAGCGAAATTGCTCACAAACAAGCAGATCGAACCGCAGAAGCCACTAATCGATACCTTCAGGAAGCCTGAAGAGCGAATCAAGGACTTCCGGGATGTAGAGAATACTTACACCGAAGAGGAGGCCAGGATGAGCGCCTCGCGTTGTCTCGACTGTAGCAACTGCCGCGAGTGCCACCAGTGCATCTCTGCCTGTCCGGCCGACGCTATCGACTTTTCCCAGAAAAAAGAGGAGACGCCTGTTTATGCCAGCTCGATCATCATCTCCTCTGGATTCAAGCTCTTCAGCGCCACCCAGAAACCACATTACGGCTTCGGGAAATACCCCAATGTGGTTGATGCCCTCCAGATGGACCGATTGATCGCACCTACACGGCCTTACAACAATGTAGTGAGGCCTGGTGATGGGAAAACCCCCGATAACATTGCCTATGTCCTTTGCACCGGCTCGCGCGACTCCAGTCTGGAGAATTACCCCTCCTGCGGGACCGAATGCGCCAACAACCCTATCTGCTCACAGATCTGCTGCATGTACTCGATCAAACAGGCACAGCTGCTAATGGGCGCACTTCCCCTGGCCGACATCACCATCTACTACATTGATATTCGTTCCTTTGGGAAGGGGTATGACGAATTCTTCCAGGAAGCCACTTCAATGGGAGTAAACTTCATCAAGGGGAAAGTGGCCAAAATACGGGAGAAAGATGACAATAGCGGTGACCTCACTATCCGGATCGAAGACATCGAAACCGGAGAGGTGAAGGAATTCAACCACGACCTGGTGGTTCTCTCCTCCGGCGTAAGGCCTGAAAACTCCATCCTGAAAACATTTACCAGCGAAGCACCTGCTCTGGACGAGTTCCGTTTTATCCGTCAGGCTGATCCGCTGATGAGTCCGGCGCGCACCACGGTAGATGGCGTATTTGTTGCAGGTACTGCTGCCGCTCCGATGGACATCCCCGATTCGATCCTCTCGGCCGGCTGTGCAGCTTCCGAAGTTTCGGCCTACCTCACAATGATGGAACACTAATTAACACCCTCACTGACATGGGAAATCAAGAGAAGAAAAAACGAATAGGCGTCTACATCTGCCATTGCGGCGGAAACATCTCCGACTATGTGGATGTGGAACAGCTTTGTGATATGATGAAGGACGAAGAGAGTGTGGCGATCTCAAAAAATGTCATGTTCGCCTGTGCCGACTCTAACCAGAAGGAGATGGTTAATGACATCCAGGAAAATAATCTGGATGGCATCGTAGTAGCCTCCTGTTCCCCAAAGTTGCATCTGCACACATTTCGTAATGTAGCGCAGCGGGCGGGGCTGAATCCATACAACTACGTGCAGGTGAATGTACGTGAGCAATGCTCCTGGGCACACTCCGACCATCCCGACCAGGCATCCTTGAAGGCCGCCGGCCTGATCCGTGCAGGGATCCAACGGGTCTCCTGGTCGGAGGCACTGGAGCCTGTCAGTATCAAAGCGATAAAGAGTGTGGTGATCATTGGCGCCGGTGTTGCCGGGATGAGGGCTGCTATCGATCTTTCGCGGATGGGGAATGAAGTCTTTATTATAGAGAAAGAGGAGAAGAGCGGCGGCCAGGTGGCAGCATGGGATACACTATACCCAACAGGGGCGTCTGGTAAGGAGCTGACACAAAAAATGTTGGAGCAAATTCGCAGGATCCCAACGATCAAACTCTTTACCAGCACTACCGTCGAGAGCGTTACCGGAAGTCTGGGGAATTTCACCGTGGAGGTGAAGATCAGGCAACACGGCGAGGAGGTTATGAAGATTCCGGCAGGAGCGATCCTGGTCACCACCGGCTTCGATCCAAATATTCCGGCAGAGGGAGAATTTGGTTATGGCTTGTCTGACAGAATCATTACCCTGCCCGAGTTCAAGCAGAAAATCGAGAAAGCTTCTGGTTCGTTGAAAATTGAGGGCAAAGAGATACATAGCGTGGCATTTATCTATTGCGTAGGAATGCGCCAGCATAAAGGTGAAAATAAATACTGTTCCCGCACTTGTTGTACCAGCACCATGCATGCATCACTGGAGCTGCATAAGAAGTTTGACAACATGAAGTCGATACATCTCTACCGCGACATACGCACATACGGCAAACAGGAGGTCCTTTACAACCAGGCATCAAAACAGGGAGATCTATTCCTGATGTACAAAGAGAAGGATCCCCCGGTAGTTGCGGTTTCCGGAGGAGAAGTAAAAATTGAGGTGACCGACCATCTGACTGCCAAACGACAGCTGGAACTCACGCCCGACCTGCTGGTACTGGTCACGGGGATGGAAGCACGCTCTGACAGCAGAGAAATGGCACAGTTGCTCAAGATCCCGATAGGGAACGACCGCTTCTTCAACGAGATTCATCCGAAACTTCGTCCGGTAGAGACCGTGATCAATGGGGTCATGCTGGGTGGGTCCTGCCAGGGGCCGAAAAATATCACCGAATCGGTCCAGTCTTCCATGTCGGCTGCCGCTAAAATCAATGCACTTCTCTGCAAGGAGAGTTTGGAGATGGAGCCCATCGTAGCACGGATCAACGAAGAGGCTTGTACCTGGTGTGGAAAGTGTGCAGAGGTGTGCGATTACGAAGCCATCTTCCAGATGGAGACGAATGGGAAAGTAGTTGCCGGCGTCAACGGAGCTACCTGTACCGGCTGTGGAATCTGCGCACCGGTTTGTCCGGCCGATGCCATCGAGGTGGCACAATATACCAACCTGGAGATCGAGTCGATGATTGACGGATTCATGGCACCTGTCATCCTGGAGGAAAAAATCGCCGCACCGGGAAGTGAAGGTGCCACAGGTGAGGGGCTGATGAAAGAGTATCCCAACATCTGGAAAGAGATTCTCAGTCAGATCGACAGTGAACCGCTCACCATCCCGCAGATAGCTAAACAGATGCAGAAGGAGAATGCCCTTGTCACTTACCATGTCATGACCATGAACAAATACCATATCCTTGAAGCGGCTGGCATGGACGACGATGATGCCTATTTTCTCTACACGCCTAAAATCCGGTTATCATGAATCAAGTAGATACAGCATTTTCAAAGGAGCTGGCGAAATACGGGGCCAGCGATTTCGCCGCCTGTTACAACTGCGGCAACTGCACCGCCGTGTGCGACCTAACAGAGAAGAGGGCCAACTTCCCTCGTATGTTCATCCGTTTTGGCATGCTCGGACTGAAAAAGGATATCCTGAAGAGCCGTGAAGTGTGGCTCTGTTACGCATGCGGTGAGTGTACCAAAGCGTGCCCACGTCAGGCGGGACCTGCGCCTTACATGGCTGCAATCAGGCGTTATGCCATCGCCAGCTACGAGCCTACCGGACTCACCAAACTGCTCTTTAAAAGCAATCCGTTCGCCATCCTTTTTACTGTGGCGCTTGCCGTCTTGCTGGGCTTCTTTCTCTTTACCCTGAAGCCAGATCACGATGTTTCCCGCTGGATATTTAACTGGATGCCGTTTGATGTAATCCACGACCTGGGAATGATCATCTTCAGCCTCACAGGACTGGCTCTGGTGATTGGCATCATCAACATGATGCGACACCTTTACAGCGGCAATGAGAAACCGGTTTTTGAATGGAAGAAGGTTCCCGGAGCATTCCACTATGTACTGGATGAGATGGCCCTGCTGAAGAGGTACCGCAACTGCGGCGACGAAGAGGAGGATTTTTGGGTTGGGAAGCCTGAATGGCAGCACCCCTGGTTTGTCCACTGGTCGATCATGTGGGGCTTTATCGGACTGCTGGTGGCTACCATCCTCGACCTCCTGTTGAAGGACCCTGCCCTTGCGATCTGGTGGCCCAGCCGGATTCTGGGCACCCTGGCCGGATTGCTGATGATGTACGGCACCTCAATGGCGATCTATTACCGGTCGAAAAAGGTGACAAAGGCCTACACCGAAACCCAATTCTCCGACTGGATGTTCCTGGTCTTCCTCTGGGTTGCCGGCTTTACCGGATTCTGGCTGGAGGTGGCAGTAGCGCTGGGAGGTCACACAGTCATCAACCAGGTAATCTTCGTGATCCATACCATCATCTCCATGGAGCTGGTGATCCTCTTCGCCTTCTCCAAATTCGCCCACGCAATCTACCGTCCAGTGGCGTTGTTTTCCTATTATTTTGTGAAGTCGTAAGAGTTATCTGAATTTGTATATTTGTGGTGCATGAGCACCGAACTCCTCTTCTCCATCATCTTCATCAACCTCGCCATGGTGCTCTATTCCATTGGCGTATGGGCAGAGCGGATCCAGCGGAAGCTGAAGTGGTGGCACCTTTGGTTTTTCTGGAGCGGGTTTGTGTGCGACACCATCGGCACCACAGCCATGTTCATGATCGCCGGCTCTTTCTGGCGGCTCACCTTTCACGGAATGACCGGCAAAGCAGCCATCCTCATCATGCTGTTCCACGCTATCTGGGCTACCTGGGTCCTGATCCGAAAAGATGAAAAACTGATCCTGAATTTCCACAAATTCAGCGTGATCGTCTGGATCATCTGGATGATCCCGATGCTAAGCGGGATGATCTTAGGGGCTGGCTTTTAATAAATCACCTGGTTCGCGTTGGTTGGTTGAACCGGATCCAGAACTTCAAAAACTGTAAGTAGACTCATCACCTCCCTGTTAGACTTGGCCAATGGCTGTTGTATTTTTTGCAAATAATCTTCACAGTTGTGAAAGAACATCAGAAGAGAGATAAGAAATTATCATAAAAAGCCTTAAGCATTCAATATTCCTTATTTTTGCCTGTAATATACCGGCATCCGGCATCTAAAATTAAATCATTAATCCTATCATCATGGCATTTCTCTTCTTATCCTATCTGGCAACATTTCTCTTCGTCTGGAAGCAGAAGAAAAAATGGGCATACACCTTTTTTGCCCTGAGTACAACATTGAGCATCCTGATGTTCCTGTATCATGCAACCTCTACCCTTAACCTAAACTTTTAGCTATGAACAAGACAGGATTATATCTGGCTAACAGTGGAGCCATGCTGATAGTTGCTTCCGTACTGATGGGCGCATTTATTGTACAGTTTGGCTTTAACGAAGAGCCATGTCCCTTGTGCCTGTTACAGCGAATGGGGATGCTGGGCGTGATTTTAGGGCTGAGCCTCAACACCTGGTTCGGATTCAGGAAAGAGCATTTCGGACTGGTCATTCTCGCCGCACTGATAAGCGCCGTTTTCTCCATCCGGCAGATCCTGCTGCACATCTGCCCCGCTCCGGGAGAACCTACAGGTTATGGAACCGCCGTTATGGGAATGCACCTGTATAGCTGGGCTGTGGTAATTTATGGTGCCTGTATCCTTGGTTCCGTGGTATTTTTATTCATTACAAAAGAAGAAGAAAAGGATACAAAACGTAAACCTCTGACTGTTGAAACAGTAATTTTTTACCTTGTCATACTCATCACCCTGGCCAATGTGGTATCTGCTTTTTTCGAGTGCCATCTTGGGCCTTGCTGTGAAAACGGACCTTGTCCGTGAGATACCCCTAAATCCCCTGAAGGGGACTTTCTCCCTCCCCTTGAAGGGGAGGGTTGGGGAGGGGTCTTCTGCGAAGCAAAGTAAGCCCCCTTTAGGGGGTTTGGGGATAAGTATATGATGAAAAAGTGGTCAGTAATCGAGAATCGAATTAATCGAAAATCAACATGAGTACATCAATCCCCCTAAGAACACTCGGCAAATCCGACCTTCACGTTACCCCCATCGGCCTCGGCTGCTGGCAGTTCAGCAAACGTAACAACCTGGCCGGAAAGTTCTGGCCCAAACTCGACGACAAGGTGATCCGTGACATTGTACAATCGAGCCTCGATCTGGGTGTCAACTGGTTCGATACAGCTGAAGTGTATGGCAGTGGCGCTTCTGAACTGGCACTTTCCGATGCCCTTCAGAAAGCCGGGAAAAAACCAGGCGACGTTATCGTTGCCACTAAATGGTGGCCGATGTTCCGCTTCGCCTCCAATATCCCCAGAAGCATCGATGCACGGCTCCGGGCGCTGAATCCCTTCCCTATCGATCTCTACCAGGTGCACCAACCTTTTGGATTCTCATCAGCTACCGAAGAGATGAAACAGATGGCTGAGCTGGCAAAAGAGAAAAAGATCCGGTACATCGGGGTGAGTAACTTCTCAGAGCAGAAGATGCGGGAGGCGGCAGAAGAGCTTCAGAATCATGAACTTTCGTTGGTATCCAACCAGGTACGTTATAGCCTCCTGGATCGAAAAATTGAAGAGAACGGAGTATTGAAAGCGGCCAAAGAGTTAGGCGTTACAATCATTGCCTACTCACCCCTGGCGCAGGGAATCCTCAGCGGGAAATTCCATGATAATCCTGACCTGCTGAAAGGTGTAGGCTGGAGGAAGAGTTCAGGTCCATTCAGGGCTGAGAACATGAAAAAGAGCCTGCCACTGATCAACCTCCTGAAAGAGCTGGGAACAAAATATAAGGTCTCCGCTGCCCAAATTGCTCTGAACTGGCTCCTTTATGCCCATGGCAATACGGTGGTGGCAATCCCCGGCGCAACGAAACTTTCTCATGCTCAGGAGAATGCCGGAGCGATGAAGTTTCAATTGAATGAAGAGGAGATCCATTCACTTTCTGAACTGGCGGATAAATACGAGAAGTGAGTGTTATCCCTAAAAAGGGACAAGACACAGGGAACGAGAATCTAATATCCGGAATCCGGCATCTGGCATCTGGCATCCGGCATCATTCATAGCAGAAGCGTTTCATCACCTTATAGGCATCGGGAACGCCTAGCTCTCCGGCTTTGCTGAGGAACTTGCAGCCACCGTTTTTGTCTTTCATCAACAGGTAGATCAGGCCCAGGTTGTAATACCCTTCGGCGAAATTCTGTTTCAGGTCGACAGCCCTTCGGAAATCAAACAACGCATCCTGGTAATTTCCCAGGGTGGCATGAAGCCCCCCCCTGTTGTAGTATACAAACGGGAATCCGGGATCAAGAAGGATCACTTTTTTATAATCGTTCAGTATCGAGTCTACGAGTAAGGAGTCTTCCTGATGTCTCTCTGGTTCAACCTCCTGCTCTGGATTATCTCCGATCCCGGGAAGCCGCTTTGCTTTTTCCTCCTCCAGGCGCTGTTGGTAGAGACCATACATGGCGTTCGCCCGGGCAAAATAAAGCAATACAAAACCAGGATCTATATTGATTGCTGAATCACAGTCACTAATGGCTTTATTAAACTCCTTCAGGCCTGTATTTGAGACAGCCCTGATCAGGTAAGACTCCGGGTTGCGGGAGACTGTCTTGAGCAGGATCGTTTGCCGCTCCACAATCTCTCTGCGGGCTGAATCGCTCTGCAGGTAGGGTTTGTTTGCCAGTGAGATGATGCTGGTGAAGTAGTGCTCTTTCGGGTAGGAGTCGTAGAGTTCTATCTGATCGTACCTGGCTTGTCCAAAGAAGAGGTTGAACTGGGGAGCCAGCTGAATGTCGACATACTGGTTCTGGAATTTACTCGACATCGTGTTCATCTCCTCGAAGGTGCCTGACAGTTTGATCAGGTTTTTGAGGTAGTTTTTCTCATCAAAATCAAGGGTGTCGGGCCGGTTCAGATTTCGCTGAGCCGCCTCCTGCCCAAGCTGGTGGTCCAGGGCAGCTCCTTGCTGGTTATTCATCTTCGCTTTCAGGTTCGACCGAGCCATATATCCGTCGGTATAATCGGGATAGAGTTCGATGCTCCTGTTAAAATCTTTCATCGCACCTTCCAGGTTGTTGGTTTCCGTTCGCAGCAATCCTCGGTAATAATGGCTGATCAGGTTATCGGGATTGAGTCGGATCACGTTGGAGAGATCCCTGATGGCAGCCTCTTTCAGTTTCATCTCGCTCAGGATGATTGCCCGGTTGAAATAGGCGTATGAGTTATATGGAGAGAGGGTGATGATCCGGTTAAGATCCTTCAGGCCATCCTCTATATTTTTGTTGTTGACATATGCCAGCGAACGGTTAAACAGGGCATAAATATTGTTTGAATCGAGTTTTAGCGCCTGGTTTAAGTGGATGATGGCTGAGTCGTATCGTTCCAGTTCCAGCCAAACCACTCCCAGCTGGATGAGTCCGAATGGACTTTCGGGATTCTTCTCCATGACCTTCTGAAAGGATGTGATTGCAGTATAATGGTTGCCAAGGCTCATCTCCGCACTCCCTTTCAGCAGGTATACCATCTCGTCAGAATCATCCAGGTCGATGGTCCTGTAACAGTCGTTGATACAGTCATCGAAACGCTTGGTATAGAGGTTGATCCGGGCCCGGTTCAGATAGATGGTAGGATTCTTGTCGTCAAGCTCAAGAGCGCTTGCAAAATCCTCAAAGGCACCGTCAAACTTCTCCTGCTGACTGCGGACAATGGCCCTGTTGATGTAAACATCGGGCTGCCAGGGATAAAGTTCGATTGATGTTGTATAGTCCTCTTCCGCCCCGATGAAATCATCAAGTCCGTATTTTGCATAGCCTCTGAAAAAGTAGAGATCCGAAGCCGTTGGTTCATACCGGATGGCATCATTCAGGGTGTTCAGCGCTTCCAGGTATAACGCATTCTGTAGCTGCTTTACCCCTATATGCCTGAGGTTTGAACGACCCTGGGAGAACAGGATAAAAGACTGGAAACAGAACAATAAAAGCAGGAAACCGGAAACTCGCCGCATTATTCAGACTCTATATCATATTAACGGAGCCGAATTTCCAATATTATCTTCAC
>ERZ889078.866-NODE-866-length-25808-cov-10.737196_pt1 | contig 25808 bp, 24 predicted proteins | sample MGYA00521266_ERZ889078 | MGnify/ENA primary metagenome ERZ889078 (study PRJEB32303, sample SAMEA104408618) | aquatic metagenome | biome: Brackish water; feature: Pelagic; material: water | place: Baltic Sea | collected 2014-06-16T06:34:00 | depth 76,534 m ...
TTCTCAAATCAATACAACAATGCAGGAACACCCAACCTCCCTACCTCCCTACCTCCCTACCTGAAATCCACCTCCTCCCCTATCACAACACGGCAATAAACAAGTACAAACGGTTTCAGATGGATAACACCATGAGTCCTGTACCTTCAGTCAGCTCCGAAAGGATAAATCAGGTCAGGAAATTCTTTGCAGATGCTGGTTTTCAGGTGAAGGTTGGCGGTTAATTCTCTTCCTGAAATTTACTGAGATTAAACAAAAGTACATATAGTGTTACGAAAATGTTTTTGTTTTCAAGTATCTTTGTTAAATAATAACAAACGGACAAACTGCGTGGTGAATATAATCATTCCTGCATTCCTGCATTGATAAATTAAACAACCTTAATGACTGACAGGATTAAAAAGTTGAGAGAACAGAGCCTGAACGCTGTGAACTGCATCAGTGCTGAGCGTGCTCTGCTGGTGACTGACTTTTACAAGAGTGGAATCGATCAGAAGGTCTCCATACCTGTGATGCGTGCCCTGACCCTTGAACACATCCTCAAGAATAAACTTATATGCATCAACGAAGGAGAACTGATCGTTGGTGAACGGGGACCCGCTCCCAAAGCCTGCCCCACATATCCTGAAATTACGGTGCATTCGCTGGAAGACCTCGAAATTCTGGATTCGCGGAAGAAGGTCTCATTTAAAGTTGACGATGAGACAAAAAAGGTTTACACCGAACAGATTATCCCTTTCTGGAATGGCAAGAGTAACCGGGACAGGATCATGGATGCAATGGAAACGGAGTGGCTGGATTCCTATAAAGCTGGTGTGTTCACGGAATTTCAGGAACAGAGGGCCCCGGGTCATACAGTGGCCGGTGAAAAGATTTACAGGAAGGGAATGTTGGATCTGATTGAGGAGATCCGGGATGCGAGATCCGGTATCAGGTTGCTTCGCTCCGCTCGCAATGACAAAGAGACAAATGAACAATTAGAGGAGCTGGAGGCTATGGAGATTGCGGCCAATGCCATCATCCTGTTTGCTGAAAGGTGTGCGCAGTCACTTGAAAGTCTTTTACCCCTCCCCCTACCCCTCCCCAACAAGGGAGGGAGTAAGCCCCCTTCAGGGGGTTTGGGGGTGCATTCGGAAATTGAAGAGCTTGCGCGGATCTGCCGCGAGGTCCCTGCCAATGCTCCGGAAACCTTCCATGAAGCCTTGCAGCACTATTGGTTTATTCACATCGGTATAATTACTGAATTGAATCCATGGGATTCGTTCAATCCCGGCAGGCTGGATCAACATCTCTACCCGTTTTATAAAAGAGAGACAGAAGCCGGATCATTAACCAAAGAGCGGGCCATTGAACTGCTGCAAAGTTTCTGGATAAAATTCAACAACCATCCTGCACCGCCCAAAATCGGCATCACTGCACTGGAGAGCAATACTTACACTGACTTCTCTCTTATCAATGTTGGCGGACTAACACCTGACGGGGCTGACGGGGTTAACGAAGTTACCTTTATCATCCTGGATGTAATTGAAGAGATGCGGCTACTACAGCCAAGCTCTATGGTCCAGGTAAGCCGTAAGAACCCGGACAGCCTCATTGAACGTACGCTGCAAATCACAAAAACCGGCTTCGGACAGCCATCCTACTTCAATACAGATGCCATCATTGAAGAGCTTGTAAGGCAAGGGAAAGATATTACAGATGCCAGAAATGGCGGAGCCAGCGGTTGTGTGGAGGCGGGTGCGTTCGGTACTGAAGCGTACATCCTGTCCGGGTATTTCAACCTGGCCAAGGTTCTTGAGATCACGCTGAATAATGGTTTTGACCCCCGGACGAAAAAACAGATCGGGCCGGCATCCGGGCATCCGAAAAACTTTTCAACTTTTCAAGAACTCCTGGAGGCATTCAGGGTTCAGCTCAACCACTTCATCAGGATCAAGATACAAGGGAACAATACCATCCACCAGATTTTTTCCACCCTGATGCCATGCCCCTTCCTCTCGCTGATCATTGAAGACTGTATTGCGAACGGAAAGGATTACAACTCAGGAGGCGCCAGGTACAATACAACCTATATCCAGGGAGTTGGCCTTGGGAGTCTTACGGATTCACTTACTGCTCTGAAGTACCATATTTTCGATAAGAAAACAATTACAATGACTGGCTTTCTGGAGGCCATTAACGGGAATTATAAAGATTGGGATGAATTCCGGGTTGAATTGATTTACAATACCCCGAAGTATGGCAACGATGACGATTACGCAGATGATCAGGCACGGCTGGTATTTGAAATGTTCTTTGAAGCAGTGGATGGTCATCCAACCTCAATTGGCGGAATCCATCGGATCAACATGCTTCCAACCACTTCCCATGTATATTTTGGCAGTGTAATTGGAGCACTGCCTGATGGCAGAAAAGCAAAACAGCCGTTATCAGAAGGGATCTCCCCTTTCCAGGGAGCAGATACGAAAGGCCCCACCGCGGTCCTTAACTCTGCTGCCAAAATTGACCATCTCCGTACTGGAGGGACTCTTTTGAATCAGAAATTCTCTCCTGATTTTTTCGATGGGGAGGATGCCATAAAGAAACTCACTTCACTGATTCGCAGCTACTTTCGCATGAGCGGACATCACATCCAATTCAACGTTGTATCTGCCTCCACCCTCAGGGATGCCCAAAAATCTCCTGAGAAATACCGTGACCTGATTGTTCGGGTTGCCGGATACTCGGATTATTTCAACGACCTGGGTGAGGATCTGCAGAATGAGATCATCGGGAGAACGGAACAAGGGTAATAATGCTCTGGAAATTGCCATAAATTGTACATGAATTGCACCTGAATTGCGCATAGATTGCCATGGATTGCGCATTTATTTCAATAGATTTATTCATGGCATTCATAATTGTTGCTCATTCTTGTTCATTTCCTTTATCTTTATCTCTCAAATTCTAATGATCCTTTTATGGCAGAACAAATCCTGATTTCTCCTATGCCGTAATTCACCAACCGATGGGCACTTTTGAAAAGACCACAACTAGAACAATAATGAAATCCTTTCTCTCACTCTGTCTGACAGTTACATTATTGATATCGCTATCTTGCAACAATGGCGACCATTTTATTTCCGATTCGAAATACCGGCAAAAAATCAGGAATCAATTCGAAAAACAACAGGAGCTTGCCAAACATCGTTCTGACACCCTGTTTGGGGTATTCCGGCAACACCTTTCTACGAAAGAGCATGAAGCGCTTGAGTTTCTCTATGCCTACATGTCGTTGAATGACCTCGCTGATTATGACGGAGAATTCTTTCTGAAAAATGTCAAAAGCACATTGGCCGCAAGAGATACATTTTCGTGGGGCAACCTTATTCCTGAACATATTTTTCGCCATTTTGTGCTGCCAATCAGGGTAAACAACGAAAACCTGGACTCTTCCAGGTGGGTATTTTTTTCTGAGTTAAAGGACCGTATCAAGGGAATGTCGATGAAGGAGGCAGCTCTTGAGGTTAACCACTGGTGTCATGAAAAGGTCACTTACAAAGGTACCGACGGCCGAACCTCCTCACCACTGGCTACCGTAAAAACAGCCTACGGCCGTTGTGGAGAGGAATCCACCTTCACCACGGCAGCCCTTCGTGCTGTTGGGATTCCGGCCCGTCAATGCTATACGCCAAGATGGGCCCATGGAGATGATAATCATGCATGGGTGGAAGTTTGGATTGACTCAACGTGGCATTACATTGGAGCATGTGAACCGGAACCCGACCTCGATCTTGCATGGTTTACCGCTCCGGCAAAACGGGCTATGCTTGTCAACACCAACGTTTTTGGCGATTATGAGGGAGAGGAAGATGTGTTGCTGAAAGATGAGAGGTATACAAAGATCAATATTCTTTCAAATTATACTGAAACCAAGCGTATCTGGGCAAGGATACTGGATATTCATCAACAGGCAATCCCTGAGGCAGAAGTTGAATTCCAGCTCTACAATTATGCTGAATTCTATCCATTACTGAAAACCAAGGCTGATAAAAATGGATTGGCATCATTGCTGACTGGTTATGGAGATCTGTTTATCTGGGCAACAAAAAACGGGAAATACGGATTTGCCCGCGCTGACGTGCGGTCGATGGACACAGTAAATGTTTACCTGGAACTTACTACAGAAATCACAGGGGGATTGAATTTTGATTTCACACCACCTATTGCTCAGGATGTGTCCGATGAACTTGAGGAATCCGTGAGAATTGAAAACAGCGAAAGACTGCAGTTCGAGGACAAATTGAGAGGATCCTATGAAGCAACATTCATCGACTCCTCCAAAGCTTACCGACTGTCAGCCACATTGGGATCAGACCCGGAAGAGTTGTGGAAGTTCCTGGAACTTTCCAGAGGAAACTGGCGGGAGATTATCACCTTCGTCTCCGAAACACCTGATACTCTAAAGAAATTTGTTTTCCCCCTGCTTGGAGCAATCTCTGAGAAAGATCTGCATGATATCGACCCTGCTATATTGAAAAATGCAATCTCACATACCAATACTCACCAGTTCACCAGTTCACCAGTTCACCAGTTTGACAATAGTTATCATGACCTCCTGGTTCCTTACGTAATGAATCCCCGTATTGATAATGAGCTGCTTAAACCTTACCACAGTTATTTAAGGAAAAAATTTAAGCCTGGTTTCATTGAGAATACCAGGGAAAACCCAGAATTACTTGTCGACTGGGTAAAAACCAACATTTCGATCGATAAAAAAGCCAACTACAGCCGGGCACCTATGACTCCGGTTGGGGTATCCCAGATGAAGGTGGCGGATCCTCATTCGAGAGATATCTTTATTGTTGCAGTATACCGAAGTTTTGGGATCCCGGCCCGGCTCGAACCTGCGACCAAAATTCCCCAATACTTCCGGGATGAATCCTGGACAGACATCTATTTCGAAGAACCTCCGGCTGAAGCCGAACGGAATGTCACCCTTATCCTGTTCAATGATCCTGAAAACCCTGTAGAACCGGAGTACTACAATCACTATACAGTTGAACAACACAAAGAGGGGTTTTTCAGGACCCTTGACTATGAAAACAGTGAGCTGGTAGATGAATTCCCTGTCACACTACATCTTGTCCCCGGCACCTATTTGATAGTTACGGGGAACAGATTAGGGGATGGTACAGTTCTGTCCCGTATTGTCCAGATCAAATTAGATGCTGGCAAAACAGTCGAACTCCCGGTCACCCTGCGAAAAGATTTCACTCCTCCTCAGGTATTCGGCGCTTTCCAGCAGAGCAAACTTAAATCGGATCTCGAAGAGAAGGGTATTCGAATTAATCCTTCTACCGGCCTTATTATGGCATGGATTGAATCAGACAAAGAGCCTACAAAACATTTTGTTGAAGATCTTAAGGCAAAAGCAGATGAAATTGAGAAATGGGAAGGTTCTCTTATCCTTCTCTTTCCTACCCGGGATGAGATGGATCAATTTATTAAGAGAGAAAAAAGCAATCTTCCCGGGAAAACAATCTTCGCCTTATATGAGGCCTACCCGTTTGATCTGCTTTTTTCTTCTTTGGATGTTCTTCGTTCCGACAAATACCCGGTCGTTATTTTCATCAGTCCAACAGGATTTATCAACTTCTTCTCTGAAGGATACCGCATTGGCATTGGCAAGGAATTGGTGAAATGTATGAATCGGTCGTATGATTTTTAAGTGGTGGACAAACTGCCTCATCATCTGTTGAAAAAGGGGCTGCGACTGACCGGACGGCCTTTTTCTTTTGTTTTTGATGATTAAAAATCAAAAAACGTGTACCTTTGCACCCTCTAATGGCCCCGTAGCTCAACTGAATAGAGTATCTGACTACGGATCAGAAGGTTACAGGTTTGAATCCTGTCGGGGTCACCAGGTAATCAGCCACTTACAGACAAAGCTCAGTAGGTGGTTTTTTATTAGTACACATAGAAATATACGGGATGGCAAAGATATCCCGGGTTTAATTCCCTCCCACAAATTAAATTTCTTGATATATCTAGGAATTAGCTATTTTTAGTAGTATCTTTAGTCCGTGAAATTCTGCGGGTTACATATATTTTTCTGCATATTTCTCCTGCCACTACATCTCCTGCAGGCCCAAACCCAAACCAACTGTGAGAACTCAAACTTTTACAACGACTTTAACAACTGGAAAGGATATTATGGAACCTTCAACAATCCATTTGAATATAGCGGTTTCGTAAGAACCCCACCTATAAGACACCTGATCCTGCGTGAACCTGTTTCAGGAGATCCTAACACTGGGGGGGCTCTCATCCCGATATACCAGGGAGATGAATTTTCGGCTCGTCTGGGCAACGATAACAACGGAGCGCAAGCTGAAGTATTAACATATGACGTTAATGTTTCCAGCCAATCATATCTGTTCGTATACAGGTATGCCGTGGTTCTCGAGGATCCTAGTCACCAGGTTGAAGATCAGCCCAGTTTTACTATCGAGATCCAGGATACTGCCGGCAATGTACTAGATTCAACCTGTGGATATTATTACGTTTTTGCCCAGCCCGGACTGCCAGGTTGGAGAACCTTTTATCCAGGTTCAGGGCCGCCAATTCACTGGCGCGACTGGACCACTGTCGGGATGAATCTTTCTGCCTATGACGGCGAGACAGTCACAATCGTTTTCATCACACGGGATTGCGCTTTGGGAGCCCATTTTGGATATGCCTACCTTTCAACTTTTTGCTCTGCACTGGAATTGCAGGTAGCACTCTGTCAAAACGATACGGTAGCCATTTTAACCGCCCCTCCTGGATTTACTTACCTATGGAGTACAGGTGAAACTGGCTATTCAATTACTATTCCTAATCCCATTACCGGAAGTATATACAGTTGCATCATCACGGCCTATAATGGTTGCCAGGATACGATCTACACGACCCTCTCCTATACCGAAGTGGACGCTGGGTTCTCATTCACTCCTGGCTGTCAATCCTCCCCCATCTTTTTCACTGATACGAGCACTATCAACCAGAATACAATCGTCAACAGGATCTGGGATTTTAATGACGGAACTCCTCCCGTTCTTACGGATTCGGATACAATTTCTCACATGTTTGGGGTGCCAGGGAGCTACCAGGTTAAATTGAAAGCATTCTCCACCGATGGGTGTATGGACTCCGCTATCCGGATTGTTTCCGTGGATTCACTCCCTCTGCTATCCAATGATCCGCTGACTAAGCAGATTTGCAACATTACCTCTACCGGCATCACCCTTACCAGTAACCTTCAGGGAACACTCTTTACCTGGAGTGCCATTCCCGGCTCACCTAACATTGAAGGTTATTCCGATCAAACATCTCCTACCACGATCCTGGATCAAACCCTGACAATCACAGGTCAGGATATTGAGATCGTTGCCTATCACATACAACCCCAACAGGGAAGCTGCCTGGGAAATGATACAACATTCGTGGTGTCAGTAGTCCCTCAACCCGATCTGATCAATACCATTCTTGATAAGACAATCTGTGACAGCACCTATACAAACGTAAACCTGCAGGCAAGCAACGACAGCACCGCATCTACATGGACCTGTACTGCATTCTCCCCGAATCTTTTCGGTTATGAGGAGAACATAACTTCACCTGACACGCTCATCAACCAGCTGATCCAAAACAATGGGGACTATCAGGATACAGTGATTTATCACCTGGTTCCCACGTTGTTCGGCTGTCAGGGTGATACAACAGACTTTCGGATAATTGTTCAGCCCGAACCGGATCTCATCAATTTTCCATTGGAAAAAGAGATCTGCGACAGCTCATTCACCGATTTGGTCCTTCAGTCTACCGCCGAAGGAACCCTGTTCACCTGGCTGGCCGAAGGACCTTCACCTCTTATCACCGGTTACTCCTCAAACACCACTGCTCCGGCGGACGAGATTAACCAGTTTTTGATCAATCAAAGCCTCACCAGTCAAAGCGTCCTCTACCGTATCATCCCTCAATCAGGAGAATGCACGGGGGATACAACAAACTACACCGTGTACTGTTTACCCTGGCCATCCCTTTCCAACTTCCCTCTTCGGGAAACGCTCTGCTCTATGGCATCTACAAATCTGATGTTAATGACAGCTGTCACCGGAACCTCGTTTACATGGAATTGCTCCCAGGTATCCGGTAATGTGTCAGGATGGTCTGTCAATACAGACCCTACGGACTTGATTGACCAAACCCTTGTCAATCATTCATACGTAACGGATAGTGTTGTGTATCACATCATCCCTGAAATCAATGGTTGTCAAGGTACGGTAACAGATTATACATTTGTTGTACATCCTGTTCCCGACCTTTCCAACACCCCTCCGTTCAGCAGGATATGCAGCGGCGATGCAACGGAGATAACATTGACGTCAAATGTTCCATCAACTGATTTTACATGGAACTGTGTCCAATTATCCGGGAACATAACCGGTTGGTCGCCAAATCCGGGTCCGGGGAGTACCATCATTGACCAGAAACTTTTTTTGGCAGGAATCTTCGAGGATTCGGTGGAATATTTAGTAATACCTCATTACTCTGGCTGTTTGGGCCAGTTGAGCCCATTTACGGTTTTCGTTGCACCATTCCCAGTTGTCATGTTTGAATCCTGTTTTGATACGATCACCACCATTCAGGCTCAGCCTATTGCCCTTAAAGGCGCCATCCCCTTGGGGGGAACCTATTTCGGGACCGGCGTATCAGGTTCAACATTTTATCCAATTGCTGCAGGTCTGGGAACCCATCTTATCACATATACTTACGCCAATAGTTTGGGATGTACTGACAGCGCTTCCAGGAGTATCTTTATCCCAGATCTCCCATCCCATCTCTGCGGAGATACACTTACCGATCCGCGTGACAATAAGAAGTATTCAACTGTTCTCATTGGTTCCCAGTGCTGGATGGCAACCAACCTGAACTATGGAAGCGAAATACCATACACAACTCCCCAGAGAGATAACTGCATCCCTGAACGATACAGGAATCCAGGATCCAGTACCCAGGATCCAACATCCGTTTATCAATGGAACGAAGTCATGCAGTACCAGGACACTCAAGGGTGCCAGGGACTTTGCCCTCCAGGCTGGCATATCCCATCAGAAATAGAATGGGGGATCCTTTTTTCACAGTTCGGCAACTCAGGTTTTGCAGGGAATCCACTAAAACTTGGGGGATACTCTGGCTTTAATGCATTGACAACCGGGATCATGTTCCAATCAGGCACATGGAGGTTTTCTGCCGGGGACCAGGTTCTCCGATCCATTCTTTTCTGGTCCTCCACTCCACATTCTCCCTATAAAGCCTGGGCACACGCACTGAACGTGGTAGTGGAGAATGCCGATTACACCCCAAGTGTTAGCTTCTATCCAGCCCTATCGATTCATGCATTCGCAGTAAGGTGTTTGAAAGACTGACTGCGCCAAAGCACACACTAAATATATACTTGTATGAATTTTTACCGAGAATCATCTTTGGCTATCAAGTTGTTCTTGAATCAATCTAAATAACCAACTATTTTTGGTATTAAAAAAACACCTATCTTTGCAACGAAATAAAAGCCCGAGTTACCTTCCTATTTGATTATCCGAGTTTAACCCGCCTTTTTACTTCAATAAAACATTTTTAATCAAAACACTTTCGTATGAACATTTATGTAGGAAACCTTAGTTACAAGGTAAATGAAGATGACTTAAAACAATTATTCGAAGAATATGGTGAAGTGTCTTCAGTCAATTTAATCAGTGATAAATACACAGGACAAAGCAAAGGATTTGGTTTTGTGGTCATTGAAAATGCAGAAGAAGCGGCAAAAGCAATTGAAGAGCTGAATGGCCGCGAAGTAGACAACAGGGAAATGAAGGTAAATGAAGCCAGACCGAAACCCGATAACTTTTTCAAGAGGTAAAAAAGAGATACCCTGGAAGAGATAAATGAATAAGAACCGAATAGGGAAACCGATTCGGTTTTTTTATGTTCCCTCCTGGAGGTTGCATCCTGGAAAACGTTTTGATAAACAGGAAATCTTTTCGTGCATTTCCATAATTCCTCCGTTTTAAATGATTAATTAACCCATGAGGTACGCGAAAAAATTGTTTTAAAAAGTTTACATTTGTGCATTCAAACTAATCGGCTAGTCCATTTCACCGGACTTGCACATTATTATTGGCATTTATGAAATATGCATTGGTGACAGGCGGTTCCAGAGGAATTGGAAAGGCGTGCTGTCTGAAGCTTGCTGAAACCGGACATTATGTCATCGTCAACTTCAACTCCAACACGGATGAAGCAGAGAAGACGTTGGCGTTGGTTCGCGAAAAAGGGAGCGATGGTGAGATTATGAAGTTTGACGTCTCCAATCAGCAAGAGGTTGAGAAAGCGCTGCACGGATGGATTGAACACCATGAAGGCGACTATATTTCCGTTCTGGTGAACAATGCCGGCATCCGAAAAGATGCACTGATAATGTGGATGAAAGACGACGAATGGCATGATGTAATCAACACCAACCTGAACAGTTTTCTATTTGTAACCAGAGTCTTGATACAAGATATGTTGATCAATAAGTTCGGCCGGATTATCAACGTAGTTTCATTATCAGGATTGAAGGGGTTACCGGGTCAAGCCAACTACTCTGCCGCTAAAGCAGGCGTAATAGGTGCTACCAAAGCATTGGCGCAGGAAATAGCCAAAAAGAGAGTAACGGTCAACGCAGTTGCTCCCGGCTTTATTCGTACCGATATGACCAAAGATATGGACGAAAGTCAGCTAAAAGCAATGATCCCGTTAGGACGTTTTGGTAACCCTGAAGAGGTTGCCGGGATCGTTGGATTTCTTGCTTCTGACGAAGCATCCTATATCACAGGAGCAGTAATAAACGTCAACGGAGGACTGTACACCTGATATAGATCTGCGAATTACGATTTTCGAATGACGAATGATATATTTCAAATTTCAGGAATCAATTTTTTCTATATTTTCGCTGAATGACGATTTCACCATTTCACTATTTCACTAGTTAATGAATAGAGTTGTCATTACCGGAATGGGAATCTACAGCGTCATCGGGAAAAACCTTGATGAGGTTAAAGATTCATTGTACCTGGGAAAGTCGGGCATTATTCTTGATCCTCTGCGCAAAGAAATGGGATTCCGCTCATCGCTTACTGGCATGGTTGAACGTCCTGTTCTTAAGGGAGTTCTGGATCGCAGAATGCGGATTGGAATGGCTGCCCAGGCTGAATATGCCTACATTGCTACGCTTGAAGCTCTGAAGATTGCCAGGATCGATCAAGGTTACCTGGATGACCATGAGGTTGGAATCCTATATGGGAATGACAGTTCAGCAGTGCCGGTTGTTGAATCTGTTGACATTCTACGTACGAAAAAGGATACGATGATGATTGGCTCGGGTTATATTTTCCAGGCAATGAACTCAACTGTATCGATGAACCTGTCAGTCATTTTCCGTCTCCGGGGGATTAACTTTACCATTGCCGGAGCCTGTGCAAGTGGTTCACATGCAATAGGGATGGGATATCTAATGATTAAGCAGGGGCTCCAGGATATCATCATATGTGGAGGCGCCCAGGAGATCAATCCTGAATCAACAGCTAGTTTTGATGCCCTGAATGCTTTTTCAACCCATGAGTCGGAGCCAACAAAAGCATCCCGTCCATTCGACCGCAATCGTGATGGACTGGTACCAAGTGGGGGTGCGGGTACGGTCATTCTTGAGAGTTATTCCTCCGCAGTAAATCGTGGAGCAACAATCCTGGGGGAAGTAATGGGGTATGGCTTCTCTTCCAATGGCGAACATATCTCCTTACCAAACGTAGAAGGACCACGGCGGGCCATGCAAAAAGCGCTGAAAGATTCAGGCATGGTTGCTTCGGAGATAGATTATATCAATGCTCATGCAACCTCCACCCAGGCCGGAGACCTCAATGAAGCACATGCAATTGATGATGTTTTTGGCAGAACCAAACCATTGGTTAGCAGTACAAAATCAATGACAGGTCATGAAATGTGGATGGGAGGAGCCAGCGAGGTGATCTATTCGACGTTAATGATGAAGAACTCTTTTGTAGCCCCAAATATTAACTTCGACAACCCGGACGAAATTACCGGACGACTCAACATTGCCTCTTCTACCACACCATATGAGATCAATGCATTCCTCTCCAATTCGTTCGGATTCGGAGGAACAAATTCTGCACTAATTATCCGCAATTTTCCGAATAGAGTTCTGTAAAAAAATGTATTTTTGCATCAATCAATGACCATCCTGATGCAGAACGAGGAGATTATCAACAAGATCAATCAACTGTTGATTGAAGAGATCGAGATAAACAAAGAGCAGATCAGGCACGAAGCCGATTTAAAAAAGGATCTGGGCATTGACAGCCTGGACTTTGTAGACCTTTTTGTCATCATAGAGAATAATTTCGGCTTTAAAATGAAAGCCGAGGAGATGATCGAGGTTAAAACTCTCCAGGACTTTTATTCTTACATCATCCAACGCATTAACCCAAACTAACCTCCTGATGTCGTCATGGCAAGGTAAAACCAGAGGAGGAGTCTTAGGGTATCAAATTTTTATCTGGACGTTAAAGTACCTTGGAATCCGATTTGCATACCTCCTGCTCCGTTTTGTTGTGGCCTGGTTTGTTTTCAATTCCCGTGAGGCTTTCAGCTCCATCTACAGCTACTTCAGAAATATTCAAAGCTATTCCGTAACAAAATCACTGATAAGCATTTTCCGGAACTACTATATATTCGGACAGATCCTGATAGATAAAGTAGCAATGCTCTCTGGCTCCCAACATAAGTTCACCTTCGATTTTGAAGGAGAGGAGTACCTCAGGCAGATGCATAACGGAGGGTTGCTGATCAGCGCTCACGTAGGAAACTGGGAGATTGCCGGGAATCTGCTGAATCGCCTCAACAAGCGTATCCACATTATTGTTTTTGATGCGGAACACAAACGAATTAGTGGGTATCTAAAAGATATTATGAAGGAACGAAATGTCCACTTTATCGTTATCCGGGAAGATTATAACCACCTGAATGAGATCCAACAGGCTTTTGCATCAGGTGATATCATTGCCATGCATGGAGACAGATTCATCGAAGGGAACAAAACAGTCACAATTGATTTCATGGGAAAACCGGCTCACTTCCCTGTTGGGCCTGTCAACCTTGCAGCTCGATTCAAGGTGCCGGTCTCCTATGTATTTGCAGTAAAAGAGACACGATCTCATTATCACTTCTTTGCGACCCCTTTATATCAGATAGAATTTACCAGAAACCTTCAGAAACGAGAGCTGATTCTTGGAAAAGCTGTCACCGTTTATGTTCGAAAATTTGAAGAGATCCTGCGTAGATATCCTTTGCAATGGTTTAACTACTACGATTTCTGGAAATTTGAACCTGAGCCGATTACATAAACGAAATGGTATGACCACTAAGAGATTACTCCTCGTTTCAGCAAACCGCTATGCAGTCCCCTACCCGGTTTATCCATTGGGTGTCTCCTACCTTCTTTCATACCTTCAGGAACGACTGAAAGGGATTGAGATCCGGGTATTTGATATGAACCTTTACAACAACCAGGAATTTACTGCTTATCTAAAGCACTACAACCCTGATATCACAGGCGTATCACTTCGAAACGTTGACGATGTCAGCTCACTTTCCCGGGAGTTCTTTCTTACTGGATACAAAGAGATTATCGACCAGATCCGGAATACCTTACCAGAAACAACTCTGATCATAGGAGGATCCGCCTTTTCGATCTTCCCTGAGGATCTCTTTAACTATTTTCAACCTGATTTTGGCATCTACGGTGAAGGTGAAAAAAGTTTGCATGAGCTGCTAACCAGCATCCGGAAGGGATCTCCCAATTACTCAATCGATGGCCTCGTTTACAAGGAGGGAAGCCGCACAGTTGTTAATCCGAGGAATCATTACCTCAGTTCTCTCGACCTCTCCTTTTCAAGTGATATGATCCAGTTCTATTGGAAGAAAAGCGGAATGATGAACCTGCAGACGAAGAGAGGTTGTCCGTATGAGTGCATTTACTGTACCTACCCCCTGATTGAAGGCAGCAAGGTGAGGACCCTGGACCCGGAAAAGATTGTCGACAGTCTGAAAGATCTCTATTTCAATAAAAAGATAAATTACATCTTTTTTACCGATTCTGTGTTCAACATTAACAGGAAGTTTAATCTGGAACTTGCCAGAAAAATTCTGGAGTCTGGTATTAAGATCCAGTGGGGAGCCTATTTCTCTCCACATAACATAACGCTGGAAGAGCTCAAGCTTTTTGCTGAATCGGGACTCACTCATATCGAGTTTGGGACGGAATCGCTTTCAGACAGCACGTTAAAGCATTACAGGAAGCATTTCACTGTAAACGAGGTAGTTGATGTATCTGATATGTGTAATGAAATAGGAATATATTTTGCACATTTCCTGATTCTTGGGGGTTACGGTGAAACAGAAAACAGTATCAATGAGGGCTTTGATAACTCGAAACGAATCAATAACTCAGTCTTTTTTCCCTATATTGGCATGCGGATCTATCCGGGAACGAGGTTACATGAACTGGCATTGGCAGATGGTTATATTGAACCTGACGACAAACTGATAGAACCAGCATACTACCTCGCCGATAATATTGATTACAAGAGTCTTAAAGAACGATCCGAAAAAACAGGGAAAAGGTGGGTTTTCCCTGATGAGGACGTGGTCACCTTCATGAAAAGAATGCGTGGGCGGAACCGAAAAGGATCATTATGGCATCATTTGAAGAGATAAATATTCCACAGAAGCCACCAATGGTGATGGTGGACAGACTGGTTAGAGCTGACGAAGTAATTGTGGAGTCCACGTTTCTTATCAGGGATGACAATGTCTTCTGTGATCAAGGAATCTTTACGGAAGCAGGACTGGTAGAGAACATGGCTCAAACAGCAGCAGCAGGTGTTGGATCAAGATCCTATGAATCCGGGAAAGAACCGCCTGTTGGATTTATTGGAGGGATCCGTAATCTGAAGATCGAACTTTACCCCGAAGCCGGTCAGGTGATCACAACCAGAATCATTGTAGAACATGAAGTATTCAACGCTTCTGTTGTTCGGGGAGAAGTTCTGCTCGATGACCGGGTAATTGCCTCCTGCCAGCTCAAGATATTTTTAATCTAAACTTATGGAAAGAGAAGAAATTTACGATAAGGAAAAGATCGAAGCCGATAACCTGATGGAACCCATCTACAGGCACGATCAAAACGGCAACTACAGCCTGGGTATCGGCTATGACTATCTTCCGAAAGATGACCTGATGTGTCATGAATTCTGGAAAATCACCAATGAAAAACTCGGGAGGATCAGACAGGAAGTACGTGACGGAAAGAGTACTCCGCTGCTATTTTTTATGGAAAAATATTTCCTGGATCCCTTCGCCTTCTCTAAATTTCTTGGCATCTCCGTTTTACGTCTCAAACGACATATGAAACCCTCTGTTTATGCGCGTCTGAAACCACATGTCATACAGAAGTATGCCGATGCCCTTGAAATAACTTTGGATGAATTTATAGCAATGAAAGGATTCGACGCATGATCATTGACTACGAGCATAAACATAGTGGCCATTGCGAAAGTGGGGCAACAGCAGGTTTGCTTAAGCATAATGGCCTGGAAATAAGTGAACCGATGGCATTTGGGATCGGGAGTGGGCTCTATTTTACCTACATGCCGTTCATCAAGGCTCAGGATGCCCCGTTATTTGCATTCCGGATCCGCCCCGGAATGGTTTTCAGGAATACCACCCGCAGGTTGAATGTAAAAACAGGCATATTCAAGAAGTTCAGCGATCCCGGGAAGGCCATGATGCTCCTTGACGATAACCTTGAAAAGAAAATACCCACCGGTCTCCAGGTAGGTATGTATCATCTCAAATATTTTCCTGCCGGTTACCAGCTACCGTATAACTTTCACAATATCGTCGTTTTCGGGAAAGAAAATGACACTTACCACATTTCAGAACCCAATCGGGAAACCACCCAGTTATTGACAAGTGAAGATCTGAAAAAAGCAAGGTTTGCACGCGGTATGTTCGGCCCAAAAGGAAAAATGTATTATGTGCTGGAGGTGAACCAGGAACCCGACTACAGGAAAGCTATCCGGGAAGCGATCAAGAATACTTCATTCAAAATGACCAAACAGCGTTTCCCGTTCATCGGTGTTTATGGGATAAAAAAGCTGTCGAAAGACATGAAAAACTGGCCTAAAAAATATCCGGATGAAAAAGCCATGTTCTACCTATTGCAGTTTGTCCGTTCCATTGAAGAGTTTGGGACAGGAGGTGCAGGTTACCGATATATGTATGGTGCCTTCCTGAAAGAAGCCGCCGACCTGTTTAAACATGATGGTCTGCATTCTGACGCATTTCGAATGGGAGAGATTGCCGACCTTTGGAGAGACTTTTCATACCGGTCTGCCCGGTTTTTCAAAAGCCGGGATGATTCCGGCGATAATTTTCTTACATTGTCTGACATACTGATGGAGATAGGCAACAGTGAAGAGAAATTTTTTAAGGAGATTGGAAAAACAAGACTCTGAACCGGGTTTTAATTTATTTAGTTATTTTCGCAAACAATTTTTCTGATCCGTAATATTTACGAAACAACAATATGGAAGAGAACAATAATAAGGTATACAAGGATGAGCGCTACGGAAAATACCGTGAAATGCTCTATTACTACAATGAAGATGGGAACTTTGAAAAAAAAGTAGAATTTCACGGTGAACCTGACAGGGTCATACTTCAGCAGGCCTGGGACTTTTTCAATGAAAGAAAAGAGGAAGCCAGGCAAAAAGTGCTGTCTGGTAAAGCGAGCCCCATTGCCTATCACATGGAGAAAGACCTGCTCGATCCCATGAACCTTGGGATGGCTGCCGGTATAAAAATCTGGAATGTAAAAAGGCATCTGAAGCCCGGCCCGTTTAAACGGCTCAGTGAAAAGACACTTCAAAAGTATGCTGATGCTTTTAACATCACGATTGAGGAACTAAAGAAAGTTGAATAATTTAATTCTGTAATATGGCTATCAAAGATATTGTAATCGATTATAAACACCGTCAGGCAGGTCATTGCGAAAGCGGAGCTACCTCCAACCTTTTCAATTTTTACGGCCTTGATCTTTCGGAACCTATGGCATTCGGCACCGGATGCGGGATCTATTTCAGTTACCTCCCGTTTCTCAAACTGATGTTTGCACCGATGATGTCGTTCCGGAACTTCCCGAACACTGTATTCCATCGTTCCATGAAATACCTGGGCGTGGATGCCACCGTCATCAAGAAATTCAACGATAAGAAGGAGTCGATGGATGCCCTCGACAGGAACCTGGAAAAAGGTATTCCGACCGGGGTACAGGTGGGGGTGTTCAACCTCACTTTCTTCCCTCCCGAATACCGACAGCATTATAACATGCACAACATGGTGATCTTCGGCAAAGAGGGGAACAACTACCATGTTAGCGATACCGTAATGGAAGATCCTCAGATCCTCTCCTACGAAGATCTGGCGAGGGTGCGCTGGGCGAAAGGGGCATTTGCGCCGAAAGGAAAGATGTATTGGATCAACAATATCCCAACGGAGATTGATTACCGGTCGGCAGCGAATCAGGGGATGCATAAGTCAGTGTATGAGATGATCAAAGTCCCCTTCTGGCTGATCGGGATCAAAGGGATGCGTGTTATGGCCCGAGACATCAGAAAATGGCCGAAGAAACATGGTAATGAGAAAGCCTCATTTTACCTGGGTCAGATCCTCCGGATGGCCGAAGATTTCGGAACAGGAGGAGCAGGATTCCGTTATATTTACGGTGCCTTCCTGAAAGAATCCGGAGAGAAATTCAACAACGATGAGATGCTCAAGGCAGCAGACTTGATGGGTAAGACGGCAAATCGCTGGAGAGACTTCACATACATAGGTGCCAGAAATTGCAAAAACAGAGCGAAACCGGAAGAGGACTACGGTATGCTTGGCGACATGATGATGGAGATCGCTGAAGGAGAGTTCAAGGTTTTTAAGATGCTGGATAAAATCACCATTTAATGGCTGAGCCTGTTATCATCAGGATTGAAGATCTGAGCAAGTTTTACAAAGGTTCGGATGAGCCTGCTATTGATAATATCTCCCTGGATATCTGTAGGAATGAGATTTTTGGACTACTTGGCCCTAACGGCGCAGGGAAGACCACCATTATATCTATCCTTTGTGGCCTGTTCTCCCCAGGTAACGGGAAGGTGACCATTGAAGGGATGGACAGCCAGTCGGACCGAAACAAGATCAAGCATATCATTGGTATTGTCCCACAGGATATAGCCCTCTACCCCACCCTGACCGGATTGGAAAACCTGCAGTTCTTCGGGAACATGTATGGTCTGCGTGGGAAACTACTTAAAGAACGGATAGATGAATACCTTGTCAGGTTCGGTTTGGATAGGTTCGCAAAGAAGAGGGTCACTAAATACTCAGGTGGTATGAAACGGAGAGTTAACCTGATCGCCGGACTACTTCATAAACCCAAAATCCTCTTCCTTGATGAACCCACAGTAGGAATTGATGTACAATCGAGGAACGTAATCCTTGATTTTCTCCATGAACTGAAAGCGACCGGGACCACAATAATCTATACATCACATTACATGGAGGAGGCAGAAAGACTCTGCGATCGTGTTGCTATCATCGATTCAGGAAAGATCCTTGCCGTTGGTAATCCCAGAAAACTTGTAGAGGAAAATCCGGAGTACAAGAACCTTGAGAACCTCTTCCTGGAATTAACCGGGAAAGACCTGAGGGACTAATTATGTTTAAATTTTTCGCAGCATTTAGGAAAGAATGGTTAATCCTGGAGCGGGATATTGCAGGAATGATGTTACTTTTTACCATGCCTATATTGATGGTCGTCATTCTCACATTGGTACAGGAGTTCGGTTGGAACACTATGGCAAATGAACCGCAGATGCCGGTACTGTTTGTTAATAACGATAGTGATACCGTGGGGAATATGATGGAGATCGGACTTGAGAAGGCTAAAATATTTTCACTTGTTAAGGAAATTAATTCAGTTCCGGTGACCAGGGAAATGGCGGAAATGTTGATACAGCAGGGAGATTACCAGATCGGTGTGATCATTCCCGAGAATACAACCAACACGATCCGTTCCAAGATCCAATTAATGGTGGCCAAAACAATGAGTTCACTTATGAGGAATGATCCGGATCTGCTTGAGGGTGTGCCAAATACTGACTCTATTGAGATCGTCGTCCTCTTTGATCCTACGGTAAAAAAGACGTTCCAGAATGCATTCCTGAGTGCTACAAGGGAATTCAATTCAAAAATAGAGGCCAGGATGGTCTTCAGGATATTCCAGGAGGAGATCCAAAAAATATTTCCTCAATTTAAGATACCGATATCTGATTACCAGGAGACTGTCTTTTTCACTGCTACCTACCCGTCAGGTGAGGAAGAGGCGATCTACCCCTCTTCTACACAACATAATGTTCCATCGTGGGCCATCTTTGCTATGTTTTTCATTGTGATACCCCTTAGCAGCAGCATCATCAAAGAGCGGGACGAAGGAAGCCTGATCCGGATTATGACACAACCGGTATCTTACATGACCATCTTTATGGCCAAAGTCGCAGTTTACCTGATTGTCTGTTTTATCCAGTTTATCCTGATGGTACTGGCTGGGATCTACCTTTTGCCTTTATTCAATATGCCTGCGCTGGAATTGGGACATCAATATTTTGCAATTGCCATCATGGCAATTGTTTCAAGCCTTGCAGCCCTGGGTTATGGCATCATGGTCGGTACGATTTCTAAAACACATCAGCAGGCTGCTGCCTTTGGCTCCGTTTCAATCGTAATACTGGCAGCTTTAGGAGGACTCTGGGTTCCGATTTACCTGATGGGATATTCAATGCGTAACCTGGCAGCTCTTTCGCCGTTGAACTGGGCTCATGAAGGATTTATCAGTCTCTTCCTCAGAGGGAGTTCACTGGCTGGAGTCTTTCCTGAAATAGCCAAATTGTTGATCTTTTTCGCTGTGACCATATCCGTTGCTGCCATCTACCGAACTCTGAAACCCCCAATCAGTACCTGATGAAAGAGCTTTTTGACCGAACAGAGGTGAAGGTTCGTTTTGGAGAGGTTGACTCCATGCGGATCGTTTGGCATGGCAATTACCTGAAGTATTTTGAAGATGCCCGTGAAGCATTTGGCGAGAAATATGGACTTGGATATCTGGATGTTTACAAGCACAATGTCATGATACCTATTGTGAAGGTACAATGTGATTTTAAAAAGCCACTTGAATATGGTGATTGTGCTGTTATTGAGGCAAAGTTTGTTAACTCTGAAGCTGCGAAGATCGTTTTTGAATATAAAATCTTCAGAAAATCGGATATGGAACTGGCAGCTACCGGAAGTTCGGTACAGGTTTTCCTTACACCTGAGGGGGAGTTATTGCTGACAACCCCTGAATTCTTTATAGGGTGGAAAATACATTGGGGATTAATCTGATAATCAGGAAATGAGACCGGTATACATTGCCAGCGATAATATCATTACCTCTCTCGGAGCCTCCACCTTTGCAAATATGGAGGCACTGAAAGCCGGTCAGATCGGCATCAGGATGACGTCAGATCTAAACCTGTTTCCATCTCCTCTCCCTCTATCCCTGGTTGATTCGGAATTACTGGAAGAACAATTCCTGTATATCCTGAAATATTATAAAAAAAATGTCGGTCTAACAGCTTACACACGACTTGAGAAGCTCCTCATCATCTCCATTCATGATGCTATCAGCCAGATTTCACAAAATTTTAACGACCCCGGAACACTTTTCGTGCTTTCAACAACAAAGGGCAACATCGATCTGCTTGAAGAAAGGTATAAGACACAATTTCAACACCGCCGGATTTATTTATGGGAGATGGCAAAAACCGTTGGGGATTTCTTCGGGTTTGCCAACACACCACTTATCATCTCAAATGCTTGTATATCAGGCATCATGGCGTTAATGACTGCATTCAGGTACCTAAGAATGGGAATGTATGATCAGGCTGTTGTAAGCGGAGGTGATATCCTTTCTGAATTCGTGATATCAGGATTTCAGTCGTTCCAATCCATTAGCTCTACCCCCTGCCGCCCATACGACATAGGTCGCGATGGACTTTCACTTGGCGAAGGTGCAGGAACCATGGTATTGACTACCGGGATAGAAAAAAATTCCGGGAGCCTGGTCAGAATTGGGGGGGCAGCCACTTCTAATGATGCAAATCATATCTCAGGCCCTTCCCGAACAGGAGAAGAGCTTGGTTTTGCTTTTACAGACGCGATGAAAGAGGCCGCCCTTTCTCCTGGCGACATTGGGTTTATCAATGCCCATGGAACGGCGACACCATTCAATGATGAGATGGAGTCAAAAGCCATCGGTGAGGCTGGTTTATTGGAATCGCCTGTGAACAGTTTCAAAGGCTACTGGGGTCATACCCTTGGAGCAGCCGGACTGATTGAGTCAGTGGCCTCTGTGCATGCCCTGCAGGATCAGATGCTTATCAGGTCAGCCGGGTTCGAATCATTGGGTGTATCGGAACATATCCGGGTTATTGCTGCGAACGAGAAGAAAAAGATGAGTAGTTGTTTGAAAAGTGCCTCCGGTTTCGGTGGGTGTAATGCTGCTATAATTTTTGAAAAAGATAACGTATGAATCAGGTCATCTCTGCATATTCGGGAATAAAACCAGGCCAGGCATGGGTGAATGGAGGGATCGAATATCGTGATGAAAATTTTATTACTTTTGCGGAGTTTATTAAACCGTTCTTTAAGAGACTCAACCTGGGGTATCCGAAATTTTACAAGATGGACCCTCTGAGCAAGCTTGGTTTCATCGCTTCAGAACTTATTTTCAAACATATTGACCTGGATCTGTACGATAAGAAACGTGTTGGGATAGTGCTGGCAAATTCGAGTTCCAGTCTGGATAGTGATTTGGTTCACCAAGAGAGTATCAACAACCGATCACACTATTTTCCAAGCCCATCGGTGTTTGTATACACACTTCCCAACATCATGATCGGGGAGATCTGTATCCGGCATCAACTGAAGGGAGAAAATGCTTTCCTCATTTCTGAGAAATTTGAGAGCAGTCTGTTGTTCAATTTTGTGAATGAACTTTTTCTGAACAACCGGGTTGATGTTTGCCTGACTGGATGGGTTGATCTTTTGAAGGAGCAGTTTGAAGCTCTTATGATGTTTGTTGAACCGACTGGTTTGGCTATTACTGAAGAGAATTCAGGGATGCTACTCCCCTTCTCTGAAGAGACGATGGATGACTTATATAAAAAAATGTGACAAGGTAATTATGGAAGAATTAATTGAAAAACTGAAGAGAGAAGTTATTGAACAACTTAACCTGGAAGATATCTCCCCTGAGGATATAGAAGCAGACTCACCATTGTTTGGTGAGGGGCTCGGACTTGACTCTATTGATGCACTTGAACTAATCGTACTCCTGGAGAAAAATTACGGACTGAAAATTGAAGATCCCAAAGACGGGAAAAAGATATTCCACTCAATCAGAACAATGGCCGAATATATCACAGAGCATAAAAAAGCCTGATGAATGGCCAGACGGGTGGTGATTACCGGACTCGGAATTCTTTCCAGCATTGGCAGGAATCTGCCTGAGACGGTCGAATCGGTTCTTGCCTCCAAATCTGGAATAGGAATACTTCAGCATTTAGATTCACCTCACAAAGATGAGTTTCCGTTTGCGGAGGTTCCATGGAGCAACAAACAGCTTCTTGAGCTTGCTCAACTAACTGATTCGTTGGGTTATTCACGCAACTCCCTGCTGGGTATGATTGCGGCCAGGGAGGCATTTCTACATGCCAGCCTCGACAAGCTTCCCCGACTCAGAACCGGATTGATCTCTGCAACAACCGTTGGTGGGATGGATAGATGCGAGCTGTATTTCAATGACTTTATCACTAACGATTCCAAAAACAAGTACATCGATGTATATGACTGTGCCGACAGCACCGAAAAGATTGCCGATCTCCTGGGAATACGTGATTATATAACAACTATCAGCACGGCCTGTTCTTCGGCTGCAAATGCACTTTTACTGGGGGCCAGAATGATACGTAACGGCCAGCTCGATCGGGTAGTTGCTGGTGGTACCGAAGCGCTTACCAGCTTCCATGTGAATGGATTTAATGCTCTGAAGATCCTAGACAAGGTCCCATGCCGTCCCTTTGATGCAAACCGAAACGGTATTACTCTTGGAGAGGGAGCTGCTTATCTGGTTCTGGAATCGGAGGAGTCTGCCAGCATTGGTGGTCGTGAAATCATTGCCGAGCTTGCAGGTTATGGAAATGCCTGTGAAGCCTTTCACCAGACTGCTTCAACCCCTGACGGGAAAGGTGCATTCCTGGCTATGGAAAGAGCGCTGAATATAAGCGGAATTAATTCATCAGCTATCGATTACATCAACGCTCACGGTACCGGGACAGACAACAACGATATTGCTGAAGGCCTGGCGATTGAACGTCTTTTCGGCGAGAAAATACCACTGGTAAGCTCTACGAAACCTTTCACAGGTCATATGACAAGCGCTGCAGGTTCAGCCGAAGCGATACTCTCTATCCTCTGCCTGACACACGAGATTATCCTTCCAAATCTGAATCTGAAAACCCCGATGCCTGAACTTAGGTTTACACCAGTCACCGAACTGATCCACGAATCTGACGTAAGCACTGTCATGTCCAATTCCTTCGGATTTGGAGGCAATAATACATCGCTCATTTTTAAAAAAGTTTCAAATCCCAAATTCCAAATTCCAAATACCAAATAATTTTCAAATACTCAAACCCCAATGAGTGTATTCATTAATGGTATAGGCCTCATTTCTCCCCAGCAAACTGCAGATCCTGCATTGTTTTTGCCTGATGTCATGGAGTATACCGCTGATTACCTCCAGGTAATTAATCCTAATTATAAAGAGTTTATAAACCCAATCGCAGCCCGTCGTATGAGCCGGCTTATCAAAATGGGAATCACATCGGCAAAAATTGCGTTAGCAGATGCCGGATGCCAGATGCCGGATGCCATTATCACAGGAACTGGTCTTGGGTCAGTTGAAGATACGGAAAAAATTTTGACAGAGATGAATGCGGGGGAACAGCTCATGAACCCAACACCCTTTATTCAGTCGACTTACAATACCATCAGCTCCCAAATCGCGATCACCCTTAAATGCCATAACTACAATTCTACCTATGTTCACAGAACATTCTCCTTCGAGAGTGCGCTTCAGGATGCTCTTATGCAATTTGAAGAGAAGGTGGCAGCAAATGTTCTGGTTGGCGGTATTGATGAGATGACCTGGAATCACCTCCAGATTACACGAAGGGCTGGTCACTGGAAAACGGACCCGGTAAATAACCTCAAGCTTCTTTCTTATCACACACCAGGAGCATTTGCAGGAGAGGGTGCAGCTTATTTCTTACTTGGAAACGAACGTTGTCTCTCTACCTATAGCACTCTCAGGGATGTGAAAACTATTTACAACCGGGAAAAAGCGACACACGTGGAAGATGCCGTCAAGACCTTCCTGTCAGCTAATGAACTGGATGTGAATCAACTGGATGCGGTTATCCTGGGATATAATGGAGATAGCCGGTATGATGGATTGTATGATCAGTTGGGATCCGGAATTTTCCGTCAAACACAACAGGTTTGGTATAAACACCTGTGCGGAGAGTATTATACCTCAACAGGATTTGCCCTGTGGTTAGGAGCAAATATCCTGAAACATCAACTGGTTCCGGCTGCGGTAAGATTCAATAATCCGAATCCCGACCGGCTACAGCATATCCTCATATACAATCAGTATCAAAACATCAACCACTCCCTTTTTCTTATTAGCCGGTAGAGGATTATTTTTTCTTTTAACTTTGCTCCCTTATTTGACTAACCTGCATGTCGAAACGCATCTATATCACAGGGATTGGTATGATCTCAGCCATCGGGAATAACGTACCCGAGATCCTCACTTCGCTTGAAGCTTCTAAAACCGGCATCGGGGAGATCACCCTCTTCCCTACTCTTCACCGGGGATCTCTTCCCATGGCCGAGGTGAAACTCTCTGCAACCCAATTGCTAAACCTTGCCGGACAGAATGGAAGTCAACAATTCACCAGGACAACCCTATTGGGGATGGTCGCAGCGAAAGAGGCACTGAAATCAGCTGGGATAGATGCTGTTGACACATGGAAAACCGGACTTATATCGGCCACTTCTGTAGGAGGGATGGATCGGACTGAACATTTCTACAAAGAATTCCTGGAAGATCAATCAAAAGGGCGACTCAGGGATGTTATCAATCATGATTGTGGCGACAGCACAGAGCGAATCGCCATTGAGCTTGGCATCAAAAAACTGATCTCTACTATCAGTACTGCCTGTTCATCATCTGCCAACACTATTATTTTTGGTGCAAACCTGATTCGTAGTGGAAAAGCTGAAAGGGTGATCGCAGGCGGTACCGACTCGGTTACAAAATTTACCCTGAACGGATTCAATACCTTGATGATCCTGGATAAACGCGGATGCCACCCCTTTGATGAACACAGGGCAGGATTAACACTTGGCGAAGGTGCCGCTTATGTGGTCCTTGAATCCGAAGAGAT
>ERZ889078.869-NODE-869-length-25730-cov-25.793067_pt1 | contig 25730 bp, 26 predicted proteins | sample MGYA00521266_ERZ889078 | MGnify/ENA primary metagenome ERZ889078 (study PRJEB32303, sample SAMEA104408618) | aquatic metagenome | biome: Brackish water; feature: Pelagic; material: water | place: Baltic Sea | collected 2014-06-16T06:34:00 | depth 76,534 m ...
ATATCCTATTGTTTATATTGGCGTCGCCTATAGAATTCGCCCAATCAAATATTGGCTTCGCGTCTTTGTTCATTTATTCCCCTAATTCTGATTTAAGATAATTTTATAATTTTCCAACAGAAACCCAATAGTTAAAAAAGTAAAAATATTTTTAGGCATTGTAACGTAAGTGACCAACTAAATTATGCGTTCGCTTATGTTTCCCGTGCAACTCAAAACAAAAATTCCATGCCTTTTATGGCGGATTAAAGTAGTTGAGAATTGTACGTAGCGGTGACCTCATTGGAGTCGATGAGCTCTTCAAGCTTTTTTTTGTCCGTAACGTCGATGCGTATCGCCGTGTATCCGATTTTTTTTCCGAAGATGTCAAACTTAGGGTAGATGGTCGCGTCGACCCAGTAGAACCCACCCTCTTTAGTTCTATTTTTTATCTCTCCGCGCCAAGTTTCCCCAAGCGCGATCGTTTTCCATAAACCTTTATAAACTTCGCCACTCATATCGCTATGCCTAATCATAGAGTGGTTTTGGCCGATAAGCTCCTCTTTTGAATAACCGCTTATTTTACTAAACGCTTCTGAGACGTAAGTGATATTGCCTTGCAAGTCAGTGGAGGACGTGATGACGTGCCTATCCGTCAAATAGACGTAATCTTGAATTTTCTTCTCATTGAGTTTTGAGTTTCTAAGGAGGGAGTCAATCTCTTTTTTGTCGCTAATATCCACTCGTATGGCCGTATAGCCGATTTTTTTTCGCTCTTCGTCAAAGATAGGATAGATGGTCGCTTTTACCCAATAAAATCCGCCGTCCTTGGCTCTATTTTTAATCTCTCCGCTCCAAGTTTTATCTTGTTTGATCGTTTTCCATAAATCCTCATAAATCTCTTTTGGCATATCCTCATGCTTTATCATCGAGTGATTGTTGCCCAAAAGCTCCTCTTTCGCATAACCGCTGATGGCGCAAAACGCTTCGGAAACGGAAGTGATTTCTCCAGCCAAATTCGTAGAAGACGTTATGACGTTTTTGTCCACCAACGTCAGATACTCCCGAATCTTCTTTTCGTTGGACAAGCGGATTTTTATATCTTTTTTGATTTTGTCTCTCATTTTGTAAAACTCTTTGCTCAAGTCGCCAATCTCGTCGTCGTAAAACGTTTTATCATCCTCGGTTGAGTCGCTTGAGTTTTTAAATTTGTGAATTTCTTCCGATAAATCTGAGATGGGGTTGAGAATTTTCACGTACATGAGAATGAAAAAGAGTATCGTCACAATGACGAACGCGACGACGACGTAAATCAAGTTGTCCATGTTGTTTTCCATGGCTTGCTTTAGGCTGTTTATCTGCGAGATGGTTCGCGCCTCGAGATGGGTTAAAAACTCGTCCAAGGGAAGCATGATTTTCGCTTTTTCTCGCAAATACTCATGAGAGTGCAAAAAGTTTATGGCTTCTCCTCGCCCTTTTTCCCCGCTGGCTTCGCTCATGGCTGCTCTCTCCAACGCCGCCAACTCGTCGGAATTTTTTTGCGCCTGTTCAAGTTTACCGTACTCGAACTCGTCAAAAGGCAACTCTTTGATAATCTCTTTTAAGGCTTTCTTCTCTCCCAGAGGGTGTCTCAAAGAACGTTGTGGTTCAAGCAAATCCCAATATATGAGATCGTAATTGAGCGGTCTCGAGTCCTCTCCGTTTCTAACGCCGAGGACGTTGCGGTATATCTCTTTATACTTTTCATCCAAAGTTATCGCGTAGAGTCTGGCGTATTTGCTTAAGTCGTCGGAACTCTGTCGCAAAACTTTCGAATACATGATCATCTCATGTCTCTCCATGACCAAGCGGTCGAGTTCGTATGAACTGGTTTGCTGTTTGTCCACCATAAAAAAGAGCGTCCATAACAAGATGGTTATGGCGCTTACCATCAGCAAAAAAAAGTTTTTTATTTCTACGTTCATTGAAAGAAATTCCTGAGTGAAAAATTTAAAGTATTATACTTTATTATACTTGTAAAACCATCGGCCTCACTTTCGCGTCGTATCTATTTTTTGCCCACTTAAACCGAAAACTTCTCCCGAAACGCTTTGGCGCCGTCTTTGCTCGACTCAATGGCGTCGCCGCAGTTTCTAAACGTGAAACGCGGCTTGCTCCGCTCTATGGTTTGTATCTCTTTTATCTCATCGACGTTGATGAGATAGGAGCGATGGATTCGGAAGAAGTTGTACGTTTCTAGCTTCTTTCGCAAGTCCGATATTTTTTTGCGCGTAGTAGGAAAAACCTTTCGCGGTTCTGAACGTCACCTCATTTTTGACTTCTCATGGCGTTTGCGTCATTTTGGTTGCGCATCTTGACGAATCTATAGAGCAAAGCGCCCAGGACGTAAGTCAAGACGCCTATGGAGAGAGAAATCGCGAGGATTCGCGTCTCAAACGCGCCAATGAGTTCCAAACGCGACAATCGCGCCAAAGCGTCCCCACAAGCGTCCCCACAAGCGTCCCCACAAGCGTCCCCAAAAAACCCGACAAAAACGAGAAGATTACGGAGAGCGGCAACCAGTGGATTTCTTTGAGCCTTGGCAAGACGTTTTTGTTCATGTAGGAGATGAAAACCAAAGAAAAAAGCGTAACGCTAAAGCCCAAAATCACTCCAAACAGAGCGCCGTCCACCCAAGGTTTTTCCAAAAGGACGTATCCCAAAGAGGAGAGAAGCATTCCCAAGAAAACGCCGATGACGAGGATGTAGAGCCAATCGCGCGTCGTTACGCGCAAAGCGATGTTATACACCGAGCAAGCTCTGCAAGTTTTACACGCCCAGCGCCACTCCTGGCCAGCCCTGAGCGGCGTAAACCGTATCGCCGACATTGTACAAGTTTTTTGTCGGAGTGTCGTTTCCCGGCAAAAATGGGAGAAAGTTTTTTACGCTCATGGCGTTTCCTCCAAGTTGCGTTCCGTTGAAATAGTGGCCGAATGTTCGCGGCGTCGCGCTAAAACACGCGACGACCTCATTATCCGAAATACCCAGCGTTCGCAAAATCGTTTCTCGCAGCATACCCTCAAGCTCTTTTTTTACGATTTTGAAGATTTCGCTGTTTTTGCGCACGTCTCCCACGTTCTTGGTCAGCCCTTCGAAATTGGCGCCAAAACCGCCTTTGACGCAATGGTTCTCGTTAAACGCGTAGCCCAAAGCGAGCGCCGCGGCGAAGAAGTTTATCTCTTTGGCGCTCGCTTGCGCGACGATGAGAATCTGAGACTCCATAAACTGCGAATACTCTTCCTCCGCTCCCCCAAAAAAATCATCCAAAAAACTCCTTGTTTTTTGGATGGGGATAGTTGGCGTTCACGCTTTGAAAAAAAAGCTCGAAATCTTTGTATCTCGGCGTCGAACAACTCCTTGGGCGGCTGTCCCTCTTCGTAGCCTCCAAGCGTCGTGGCTCCCGCGCCGTAGGAACGGCCTCCCCTCGCGAACGTCGAACTGCGCCCGCCAAGGTAAGGCTCTTTTTCAAACAAGACCACGTCGAGACCTTTGGCGCTCAGTAAGGCGGCCGAGCAACTTCCCCCGATTCCAGAGCCAACCACCGCGAAATCTCTCCTCCGTTTTTCCTCACGAGGATTTCATGTTTTCATACATGTTCGCCAAACGCTTCACGAACTCGGGATGACTGTTTGGAGCTTTGGCGACTCGATAGTCGAGAAAACCCATCGCCTCGGAATTATCCACCGTAAACGCGACTGGTAAGCGAGATGAGTGTTGTGAAACTCCGCTCCCGCGCTCATCAAAGCTTTTCGGGCGTGGTCAACGTTGCGGCGAATGTGTTTTTGATAACTGCCCCCTTTTTCTATGATCTTTTTAGGCAGTCCATGCGCGGAAAAAATAAGCTCGAACTCGGACGGGTCTTCACCGTTCAAACTCTCTTTGACGCGCTCCACTATCGAATTGACGTAATATTTGTCATTGTAGCACTCGTCTATGGTTTTTACCCTCGCCTTGATTCGAAGCTTGTCGAGCGTCGTGGTCGAAGAGTGGTGAGGGTAAAGCGGGATGGCGTAAAACTCGTCCACGTCTCTGAGCTTTTCAAGCGCGTCCGTGGCGAACGGTGGACTCGAGATTTTTTATGAGTTCTCGCGTGTGGCCGACCAAAGGGGATTTTCCGCCCAAAAGCGCGTAGTTCGCTTTCGCCTCGTCCGCCCTTCTCCAAGTGATGAGTCAGTAAAATAGCTCTTTTCATCTCAAACCTCAATTTTTATTTTATAATTTTGGAGGATTCTTCGTCTTTTTTGTTGTGAATGAAATTTGCCTCGGCTATGAAAACGTCGTGGTCGCCGTAATGCGGCGTGATATTATCCGCGCGAGTAAGTAAAACGACTGGTCATGGTTGCGCGTGGCAACTCGCGTCCAATATGGCGGTGGTTGAAAACATAATACGAACTCCTCTAATTATATACGCAAGATTAGCCTACGCTAAAATTATTCGCCGTATAAATCAAAGGCGCGCCAAATTGCATAAGCTGCAAAGCCGTAACCATATTCATGAAGTTGCCACTGGCGTTATTGCGATAGTCTACGCACAAACCGCCGGTTCCCCACATGCCGATGCCCACATAAAAATTATCATTTACTTTAGAAGCGAGAGACACAGCCGGAATCATAAAAACATCCGAAGCGCTCGCGTCTGAGGAGCGCGAGCCCGTTAAATCCATCGCAGTCTCAATGTCTGGCATAAACAAAGTTCCGCCAAAAGAGACCTCGAAATCGTTTACGGAAGTTATCGTCGCCGGATTTGTCAGTGACGACTCGGCGCCATGGCTAATGCCTATGCCGCGCCATTCGTCGCAAACGCGGAAGTCGCGCCTAACGCCACCACGGCCACCGCCGCTAATTTAATCATTTTTTTCATTTTTCTTTCCTCTACGTATTTTATATATGCCAACATGCGCAATAAGTCGCGTTTAACGCTTTTTTATTATATATGGCGAAAATATAAAAGTACGCGACTGCAAATAATCCCATCGAGTTAATTTTTTCAATAAATAAATTAAATTCTATATACGACAAGAGATTGAAAGTGATCAAGTTTAAAAATAGTATTAAATAGCTCTGCGCGCTCACTCCTTTTATGGAAGGTAGTTTATTGCGTGAAAATGACAAGGCGCGTCACGGTGTGAGCCACACGGATAAAATCTATCGCGTTTCTTGCGGGTAAGCAGCTATTTTAGTATTGAATTCGCCACTAACGTTATATAAAGCGTGGCAAATCTCACGCCTTATTCAATCTCTCTCGAACCTCGTTAAACGTCATTTCGACGTCCTGAGAATTTTTGGCGCCAATTTTGCTAAACGCCAGTATGGCTATCCAAGCGGCGATAAAACCGGGAACGAGCTCGTACAGATCAAAAATCCCACCTTCGAACTGCTTATAAACGATAACGGTCAAAGAGCCTACGACCATTCCGGCGATAGCTCCGTTTTTAGTGATGGAGCGATTGTAAAGAGAGAGGATGATTAGCGGACCAAACGCCGCTCCAAATCCAGCCCACGCGTAGGATACGAGTTTTAAAACGCTGGAATTCTCATCCGTGGAAATGAACCACGCGATTACCGCGATGGCGATTACCGTGAATCGTCCCACCCATACAAGCTCTTTGTCCGTCGCGTCTTTTCTGAGAATCGCGTGGTAAATGTCTCTCGTGAGCACGGAGGACGAGACGAGCAATTGAGAGTCTATCGTGCTCATGATAGCCGCCAAAATCGCCGCGAGCAAAAATCCAGAAATCCATGGATTGAAAAGCAGTTGAGAGAGCGTGATAAAGATTTTCTCGCTGTCTTGAAGCTCCACTCCATGCGAGACGACGTACGCGAGTCCGAAAAATCCGACGGCCAACGAACCGATGATTGAGACAACCATCCAAGTCATACCGATAGTTTTCGCGCGGTTCATCTCGTCTTCGTGGCGGATGGACATAAAGCGAACCAGTATGTGCGGTTGCCCAAAATATCCGAGTCCCCAAGCCATCAAAGAAAGGACGCCGACTATGGACGCTCCGTGAAAAATATCAAGATTGGATGGGTCGATAGACTCTATAATCTTCAATCCCTCGCTCATTCCGCCGACCTCGTAAATAACGACCATAGGCACGATGGCGAGAGCTAGCATCATCAATATGCCTTGAATGAAGTCCGTCCAACTTACGGCGTTGTAACCGCCTAAAAAGGTGTAGGAGACGATAATAAAACTTCCAACCAAAAGCGCCGCGTCGTAATCAAGGTCAAAGGTGGCTTCAAAAAGTTTCGCGCCGCCGACAAGTCCGGAAGACGTGTAGAGAGTGTAAAAAACAAGAATGACCACGGCCGTTACCACCCGCAATAAATTTCCCTTGTCGCTAAAACGGTTTGAAAAATAGTCGGGAATGGTAATCGCGTCTCGAAGATGATGGGTGTAAACGCGAAGAGGCTTCGCCACGTAACGCCAGTTGAGATACGCTCCGATGATGAGTCCGACGGCGATCCAACTTCCGACAATTCCTTGAGAGTACATCATGCCTGGCAGTCCCAAAAGCAGCCACCCGCTCATGTCCGACGCTCCGGCGCTCAGCGCAGTGACGCCTGGCCCCAAACTTCTTCCGCCTAAAACGAAATCGCTAAGATCCTCCGTTTTAAAATAAAAATAAAAGCCTATCCCTATCATCGCCAACATATACGCCGCAAATGAAATAAATACCGGTGTTTCCATTATTCTTCTCCTTTTTCTTGGAGACGGCGAAGCCCCAGTTTAGCTTCTTCAAACGTTTTTCTATTAATTCGCATTTTATATCCCTTCGCCTTTCATTGTATCGGGATAGATTTAAATCAAACTTTATAGTCGCTTTGGACTGGGTTGACTCGTCCATTGTTTTATTGGATATAATTTTCTTTGAATTACATTTATCTCGCAACTGGACTAAAACTGAAAATGGCTCAATCGAGACTACGACAAATCAAAACTAAAATCGAAGAAGATTTAAAAACGCTCGCTATTGAGATAATAGCGCTTCAAGAAAAGAGGAGTGCGAAGAGGATATTGTTTTCGAGCGATTGATTCTTTTGCCGGAGTCCACGCACTGCGTCGCGTGCAAATCCGAACTTGGCTTATAGGCTTGTCCGCCTTCAAAAGTTTTTTATCGCCTCGAAATGTCTCTCGATTCCCTCAAAACTATGGTTTCCACCCTCTTCGAGCGCGACTTTGGCGTTGGGAAGTTTCTCCAACGCTTCTTTGTAGTCGAGTGTTTCGTCGCCTTTTTAAACCAAGAGCATTATGTTTTTTTGATTTATCGCATCGACTTCGTAGTTTCGAAGCGCTTCGAAATGATGGCGTTTCCAACTAAAGGCACTGCCGTCGTAATAGTTCGTCATCTCTCCCAAACTTCCCTTGAGCGTTTCGTATGGATAAATAGAGGGGTTGATTAGAATCGCCTTTAGATTGTACTTTTGAGAGAGATACAGGGCGTAAAATCCGCCAAGAGAAGAACCGATAAGCTTGACGTCTTCGTCGTACGACTCTATCAGCTCTTCCAAAGTTTTCACGGCTAGTTCGGGAATGTAAGAAAGAGACGGAGCCACGAACTTTTCTCCACGCGATTTGAAACACTCCCTAAAAAGTTTCGCCTTGGCGCCCTCTCCGCTACTCGCGAAACCATGTACGTATATAAGCATTTTTACGCTCCAAATTTTAATCGTTAAAGTTATTATAGTACAATCTCGCATTAAATTTTTAGGATATTTATGAACAACGACGATGAAAAAATAATAGAACAGTTTCAAATTTTCGACAAAGACAAACAGAGTCTAATCATTTCCACAACGAGCGACGAGAACGAACCGCTTACGAACTACTCCCCTTTCGTAAAGCTTGGCGGAGACTATTACGTAAGCGTAAGTTCCGCGTTGCCTCATTATAAAAATATGATAGAGACAAAAAAGGCCCACGTTCTAATCATGGAAGACGAGTCAAACGCGGACCATATATACGCGAGAAAAAGATTGTATTTCGGAGCCAGTTGCTCTCTAGAAGAGGACTCGGAAAAAATATTCAAACTCTTCGACGAGCGTTATGGAGACAAACTCTCTTTTTTGCGTGAAATGAAAGACTTTAAAGTGATTAGGCTGACTCCAAAAGAGAGAAGTTTGGTTCTTGGTTTTGGAGCCGCTTACAAAATGGGAGTCGACGGAAAGCTAGCCAACAAAACCGTTGGGCACAAATAGCGTTTCAATCGTCTTTGACGTAAAGCTTTTTTAAAATGTAAATCATACTCTCGACCGATTTGGTCGTAGTCGTTTCGTTTACCGTGTGATAGCCGATAGTGGGTATCTGTAGCGTCGTTCCCTGTATCTCGCCTTTGGTGGCGTGAATGATTCGCCCCAATTCGGTCACTCCTAGAGAACCCTTGGTTCCGCTTTGCTTCATTTTGTTTTTTAGATACGCGTCTTTGAAGTGGTACTTAATCCCCGCTTCAATGCATATCTTCTTAATTTCATTTTTCAGAGGAGACCTAAAAGTACCGTTTTCGTCGCGATTTCTCAATATAACGTCGAGATTTTGCATATCTTCGAGAGATTGATAGGGACTCGTGTCGAGAACGAGCAACTCTTTGGTTCCAATGTTGAATCTTCTAAAATACTCAAGCAAAAATCTCCAACTTTTTCCAGCCTCTTCCGAAGCTGTGAAAAACGCCGTGCCTTGATATCCCAAATGATACATATAAATGATAATCGCGACGGAGAGCACATTGTCTAGTTGCGCTGAAATCAAATCGTCTTTAACGTCGAGTCTGTCCATAAACGCGATTGGCGTTCCTGGAAACAAATGCTCGAAACCGTTAATTTTAAAGATAATGTTGTTTCTTCTTTCGCATAAAAAAGCCTCTTGTATGACTCCCATGCCCAAATAAGTTCCGGACCAGGGTTCGTAAGCTTGAACCTTTTCGTCTACGAACCTTGTGGTGAAATTGTGCAAAAGTTGTTCGGAGTTGGAGTTTCCCGTCAAATCCGCTCTATTTTTCGCTATAAACGCCGCGTACTGAAACTCGTTGTGTCCCGTGCAGATGAGGCCGTGTCTGTCGGAGTGAGCCGACATGTATCCGCTCGTCGGTTCGGAGCCTTTGGCCACCAAAACGCCGTCGTAGTACTCAACCTCCACTTCCACCTCTTCAAGCTCGCGTTTGACGAACATAAAAAAAGGATGTTCCGCCCCAACGACGCTTGGAATGCGGATGAGTTGTTTTAAAATATCGTAAAATTGCTCCATGGCGCTTAAGCTCCGATGCTATCGCGTTTTATTTTTCTTTTCTTACTCGTCGTGTCGGATTTTGGAGTTACGTTTCTCTCTATGTAGTCCATGATTTTACCCGCGATGTCGATGCTAGTGGACTTTTCGATGCCCTCGAGTCCCGGAGACGAATTCACTTCCATAACGAGAGGCCCGCGAGCCGAAGGTATCATGTCGACGCCGCAAACGCCAAGACCCATGGCTTTCGCCGCCGCGAGAGCCGTGGCTTTTTCTTTTCTCGTAAGTTTGTGAGCCGTCGCGCTTCCGCCTTGATGTAGGTTTGACCTAAAATCGCCCTCGGCTCCTTGACGTTTCATGGCTCCGACGACTTCTCCACCAACGATAAAAGCGCGTATGTCCGCTCCGCCCGCCTCTTCGATAAACTCTTGCACGAGTAGATTCACCTCCATACCGTAAAAAGCGTCCAAAACGGATTTCGCCGCTTTTTCCGTATCGACTAGAACGACTCCAACGCCTTGCGTGCCTTCGAGAATTTTAAGTACCAAAGGCGCCCCGCCGCTAAGAGCGATAACGTCCTTCGCGCTTGATTTGTTCGAAGCGAAAACGGTTTTTGGCATATCCACGTCATGCTTTGATAAAATCTGCAAGCTTCTAAGCTTATCCCTGCTTCGAGCTATCGCCAAGTTGCCCGCGACGCTAAAGACGTCCATCATCTCAAAGTGTCTAACCATGGCCGTTCCATAAAACGTCCTGCTGGCTCCAATTCTGGGAATTATCGCGTCTGGAGCGGGCAACACCTCTCCATTGTAAACTACCTGCAACTCGCCCTTCATAATTTCGATACTGCATTTTAGATAGTCGATAACTCTTACGTTCCAACCTTTTGACTCGGCGGCTTCGACCAATCTTTTTGTGGAGTACAGACTACTCGCTCTTGATAATACGTATATATTCACTATATTTCCTTTTTATATCTCTTTGCAAAGATAATCTTTTGACACGTCCACTAAAAATTTATTTGCTAAAAATTTTCTTCCTATAAGCATGGGAAACTCCATATCCGCTCGATTCGTCAAAGAGACTACGGTAGAGTACGTCTTGCCAAAGAACTCGACTTTCACTTTTATGGAAGGTCTCGTTTGAACCTCGCCGTTTGAACTTTTCACTTTTTTCATTTGATACAAGGGCAAAACTATTTGTTTGCCGTGATAAGAAGCGTGAACTTCGTCAAGCAGATGAAAATGAACCATATTGTCCTCATCTATCTCTATATGGTCGCAGTGCAAGGCGTTGGAATCCGCGCCAGTGTCTATCTTCGCGTCCAAATCAACCAAATCCAAATCTATAATGGATATCAGTTCTTTTTTTCCAACTATCTTCTTTTTAATCATACTCGCCTCCATTTTCATGTTTTATTATAGCTAAATTTTCTCTTTGCATTATCTCCAACTCCTGCTTCGCCGTAAAAACTATTTTGGGATCGAACGCTAGATCGATCGCTCTGCTTTTCCCGTCGTACTCGATTTGGTTCAAGATCAATTTGATCGTTTCGAGCCTCGCCTTATGCTTGTCGCTCGAACGGATAACGTGCCACGGCGCTTTTTCTTTGCCGGTGTCTTTAAGCATTTTGAATTTCGTTTTGCTAAACTCGTCCCACATGCTTTGCGCCTGCAGGTCGATTTCGCTTAGTTTCCACTGACGAAGCGGATCGGTGCGACGCTGCTCGAATCTTATCGCCTGCTTGTCCTTTGTGACGCTAAAGTACAGCTTTACGAGAATCGTTCCCTGCTCCACCAACGACTCTTCAAAGGGAACGACGTGTTTCATAAACAACTTATGCTCTTCAGTGGTGCAAAACCCGAATACGGGCTCAACCATCGCGCGGTTGTACCAACTTCTGTCAAACAAAACGACCTCTCCGCCATGTGGAAAATACTTGATGTAGCGCTGAAAATACCACTGCGAGCGCTCTTCTTCGCTAGGTCGTCCAAGCGCCACCACTCTGTAGTGCTTGGGATTCATATATCTGTTCACGCTTCCGATTACGCTTCCCTTACCCGCCGCGTCGCGCCCCTCGAAAAGAACGATGAGCTTCAACTTATAACGCTCGACATGCTGCTGAAGCTTAACGAGTTCCGCTTGATATATCTCTAATTCTAGATTTTGCGCGTACTCCAACAACGCCTCTTGGCGTTGCGATTCGTTTAATTTACTAACGTCCATTGGATTCTCCGTATTGATAATTGAAATATACTATCTTTTTAGCTTTTTCAGTTAGCGTCTTTAAGGATTTTTTCGCTCTTTTTAAATCCCGCGCCTTCTTTCGTTTTGGCTTGCAGACTTAGAGCCTCCACAATCTGGCGATAATCCATGTTTGATTCGCGCATGGTGGCGAAACAAGCCGCGATTACGGCGATTGTATTGGGCACTTCGCCCTTCTTTTTATAGGATTGGATATTTTTTTCGCTCACTTTGATGAGATTGCTAAACTTTGGCAAGCTTATTTCGGCGTCAAGCAGTAGTTTTTTAAAATTTATAAAGGTCATTTTCTTATCTTTAAACTCATTTTATTTTACGGTAGTATAGCTAAATTGACGTAAAAGAAATAAGCCAAACGCTATTTGACGCCGCAGGGACGTAAAGTATACAAACACTATAATATATTACTGTAATTAGCGAAAATAAAAGATAAGACCTCCGCGTCTAGCGCCGTATTCCAACATGGTGGATAGTCATGCTTTAAATTAAGCCACAAATCTATAAAATCACGCATCTAAAAATAGGATTCGGCTATGACGAACAAAGAGCTTGTGAACAAATATTATGAAATGTGGAATAGCCAAGATTTTGAAAAGGCGGATTCGCTTCTTGACTCCGACGTAAGATTCCGAGGATCCTTGGATATCACGGCGAACGGCTTGGATGGCTTTAAAGATTACGCTAAAATGATAGCAACCGCGTTTCCGCGCCTTTACCACGCTGTGGAAATCACCGTTTTTGAAAACAATACGGCGGCGGTTTACGTCACTTACACTGGCAAGCACGAGGGAAAACTGCTTGATTACGAGCCTACCGGCAATCGAATCAGTTACTCCGGAGCCGCTTTTTTCAGCTTTAAAAACGAAAAGATATTGTCCATTAACGTGCTGGGCGACTTGAACGCTTTGTACAAACAGCTAAACTCCAATAGCAATACGCAATAAAACACCAAACTCGCAGCAAGGGAGGACCGCTTTGAAAGACGCCACTGAAGAAATAAACTCGATAATAAGCATTATTGACGACGAAATCAACCAATTTTTACAAAACGACACGAGCGTTCACCCATACGACATAGCCGAGCAGCTTCTAGAGCTCCGGGAACTGAGCGACGAAGACTACGAAACGCTCATTAAAAAAATGCCCCACGGCCTTCTCGCCGAAGTCTTGTCGGAACTTCCAGACCACGTTCAAGAAGAAACCGCCAATATTTTAAGCGTTAGCAAACTCGCCGACATCGCTTCGAAAATGGACACGGACGACGCCGCCACGCTGATATACAACATCAGCGAGGAAAACGAGGAAATTTCCCAAAATATCCTTAACAAGTTTGGTGACGAGGACAAAGAGCTTATTGAACAGCTTATCTCTTATGGAGACGACGAAGCCGGTTCCTATATGCAAACCGAGCTTTTTAGCGCGAAAATCGATGAGAGAATCGGCACCGCTTTGGATAGATTGAAAAACCTCAAAGAGAGTGACGAAGTTGACAATATTTGGCACGTTCATCTCGTAAACGAGAGAAATAAATATTTGGGTTCGATCGGTCTCGAAGAGCTGATTATTTTCGATCGCGATTTGAATTTCGAAGACATCCCTTTTGACAAACACAAAAATTTCTCCGTTAATCACAAGGCCGACATTGCGGACGTGGTTGAGATCGTAACGAACTACAACCTAAACTCCATCGCCGTGGTGGACAACAAAAACAGACTTATAGGAAGAATAACTTCCGACGATATTTACGACATCATCCAAGAAACCGCGACCGAGCAAATCTTTAATCTCGCGGGAGTCAACGACGAGGCCGAGCAAGAAGAGGACATGTACGAAATCGGGAAAACAAGGGCTATTTGGCTTGGCCTCAATCTTTTAACCGCCATAGCCGCTTCTTTGGTTATAGGAGCGTTCGATACCACTATTCAATCTTTGGTTGCGTTGGCGATTTTAATGCCAATAGTGGCGTCAATGGGTGGAAACGCGGGAACTCAAACGCTGACCGTTACGGTTCGCCAAATGGCGTTAGGCAACATCGACGAAGAAGACGCCAAAAAAACAATCTACAAAGAGGTCGTTATCTCTTTGGTGAACGGTTCGATTTTCGCCGTTTTGATAGGAATCATCGCCTACTTTTGGTTCCATATGCCTATGCTTGGAGTCGTCATAGGCTTGTCTATGGTTATCAACATCCTAAGCGCCGGTTTTTTCGGAAGCGTTATTCCTCTAGCTCTTGAAAAAGCCGGAGTCGATCCCGCCATTGGAAGCACCGTTTTGCTCACCACCGTAACCGACGTCGTGGGCTTTTTCAGTTTTTTGGGTTTAGCGAGCGTCATACTTTTATAAGGAGGAACGAATGAAATACGCGCACTTCGCGATACTGCTAAGCGTGAGCTTGCTCTCGTCGGCGGTTACGCCAAAATATTCAGCCAGCGTGGTTCCAAAGAACATGAGCGTTGAAACAAAAAAAAAGAGATTTTACTATCTTTTGGTGCCCGCGGTGGAGAAAGTTCACGCGGAATTGATGACTAGGTATAAAAAAATCGCTCAAGACGTGAAAGACGGCGAAAACGCGAAAGAAATTGCGAAACTCAGAAAAGCTTACTACGTAAAGACGGACAAAGAGCTCCTCGCCTGTCTAAAGCCGCACCCCCAAAGTATCGTTCTCGCCCAAGCGGCGCTTGAAAGCTCCTGGGGAACTTCAAGGTTTTTCACCCAAGCGAAAAATATCTTTGGGATACGAAGTATGGATGAAAACGAGCCAAGGATTATCGCTGGTGGAAAACGAGTCTGGCTTAAAAAATTCGACAGCGTCGAAGCGAGCGTTAGGGGCTACTATAAAATCATGGCGAAAGTAAAGGTTTTTAAAGAGTTTCGCGCGTTGAGGCTTCAAACAGACAACCCGCACGAACTCGTTAAAAAACTCGACGAATACTCCGAAATAGGCGCCGAGTACGGCAAAGCGCTAAGCCAAGTCATAAGGCACAACAAACTAATCCGGTACGACAAAAAAAGATTGCGATAACTTATAGCAGTTTCTCTTGCCCCAGACGATAAAGCGCGAAATCGTACTTGAGAGGGTCGTTTTCATCGAACCCTCTTAAAGTTCGCGTTAGCTCCAAGGCCGCTTGCAAATCGCAAGTTTTTCTATGGAGCAAACCCAAACGAGACCCAACGCCAAAAGTGTGCGTGTCCAAGGGCATTATCAAGTCGGCTTTGTCCACTCCCTTCCACAAACCCATATCGATGCGGTCGTCTCTCACCATCCAGCGTAAAAACATCATCCAGCGTTTGAGAGCCCCGGCTCCTTTCGTTTTCGTCGTTACTTTCCCCACCAAAAAATTGTAGCCGCGAGACGAGCGCGGGTTTAAGACTAGCAACCTGGAGATGACCGCGTTTACGCCATCCACTACGTTCGATTCTTTGTCATATCCGCTTTTAAACGTCTCTTCGAGCGAACTCTCTTCGTCGAGCCTTTTCAAAGCTATGAAAATAGCCGCGACGTCTTCGCTCGTTTGGAATCTATAGTAGTGGTTTTTCAGCGCGGAGCGAATCTCTTCGTCGCTTTCGCTCAAAAGAGAGAAATCCAGAGAGTCCAAAAACTTGACTATCTGTTTTACGCCTCCATAGGAAAACATGGCGCAAATGAGCGATATGGTCGGGTCGCGGTGGCGTTTGGCCACTAAGATGGGGTCAAGCCGCTCTTGGCTCACTTCATCCTCTCGATCGCGTTTGGCGACCTCTTCGTCCAACCTCGCTTTTACGTCCATCTACACGCTCAATTGATAGAGTTTCTTTCTCTCGCTAGAGCCCGCTATGTTGAGCTGTTTTCTGTATTTCGCGATGGTTCGCCTCACCATTTTGACTTTAAATTTATTTTCAATCAGCTCAAGGAACTTCATATCGCTAAAGGGTTTGGCGCGGCTTTCCTGTTTGACCAAACTAGATAAAAACTCCTTTATCGCGGCGTTTGAAACGTCCTCGTCTATGGCGGTGGTGAAGAACTCTTTCATCGCCATCACCCCTCTGTCGCACGCTATGTATTTGTTGGCTATGGCGCGCGAAATAGTGGAGGGATTGTGTCCAAATTCGTCGGCCAAGGTTTTAAGGGTGAGCGGCATAATCGCTCCGCCGGTGAAGAACTCGTACTGGTACTCGACTATCATAAGCCCGACTTTGTAGAGAGTGGCTTTGCGCATGTCGAGCGCGTCGACGAGCGACCTCGCCTCTTTGATTTTTTGAGTCACGAACTCGTGCTCGACGGCGTAGTTCACGTCTATTTTTATGATTGGATAATAGGCGTCGTTTAGCTTGACCTCTATGGCGTCCTCGTCGTTGAAGAATATCATCAAGTCGGGAATCACCTGCGCGGACTCTTCTTGATATTCTATGGATGGGGGGTTCCTAAACGTCGACAAGACGCGCATAACTTCGGCGAAATGTTTTTCGTTCGAATAGCCATGAATGGTTTGCATGTCTTTTATCATCACCACCGCCAAAGGATAGGCGCTATCGCTTATCTCGGCGTTGTCGAGTTGAAACAAAAAAGACTCGAGCAAATCCCGCGCGCCTATTCCGACCGGGTCGATATAGGCGAAACGCAGTCGCGTTTTTTCGAAGGTTTCGAGAGTGACGCCGCTTTTGAGGCAAAATTCTTCGTCCGAGCCCTCGTAATAGCCGTTTTCGTCAAGATTGGCCACTACGAACTGGGCTATTTCTTGAGAGATCGGCGTTGGAAAAAGCGGCGCTTCTAGCTGTTCGTCCAAAACGTCGCGAAGCGTTCTTTTTTGAATGGTGAGCGCTTCTATCTGTTCCGTTCGCGAGTTGCTAACGGCTCCCAAAATCACTTTTCTCGGTATTTTACTCTCAAAGTTCTCTTCGTATCCGGACTCGACTTCCACTACTGGATTCGACTCCACGAAGGGAGCCATGGCCTCGCCCAAATCCGACAGACTCGAATGCAAAATCGGCAGCCAATTGCGCAGCGTGTTGGAGAGTTTGTGCTTGTTCTCTACCGATTGAGTCTGTCTTAGCGCCGCCATATTCGATTAGCCTCTTAAAGCTTGAATTCCGCGCCCAAATAGTGTTTGCGCACGTCCGCGTTTTGACCGATCTCGTCGCTCGTTCCGCTAGCCAAAAGCTCGCCCGACTTTATCACGTACGCCCTGTCGCAAACAGCCAAAGTTTCCCTAACGTTGTGATCGGTTATCAAAACGCCGATGCCGTAGGAGACAAGTTGCTTGATGACGTTTTGAATGTCCAAAACCGCTATCGGGTCGACCCCGGCGAAAGGTTCGTCAAGAAGCAAAAATTTCGGCTCGTTCACCAAAGCGCGCGCAATCTCGACGCGACGGCGTTCGCCACCGCTCAGACTCACCCCTTTTCGGTAGCGAATAGGCTCGATGTTGAACATGTCCAAAAGCTCCAGTATTCTCGCCTCTTGCGCCTCTTTGCCTTTTATGCCGACTTGCGCCGCCACCATAAGGTTGTCTTCGACGCTAAGGTCTTTAAATATGGAGGCTTCTTGGGGAAGATATCCGATTCCTTTGATGGCGCGCTCGTGAAGCGGTTTGCTTGAAATATTCTCTTCGTCGAAAAAAACCTCTCCCCCGCTAGCCTCTACGAGCCCGCATATCATGTAAAAAGTCGTTGTTTTTCCAGCTCCGTTTGGCCCCAAAAGCCCAACTACTTCGCCGCTTGAAACCTCAAGACTCATGCCTTTGACTATTTCCAAATCTTTTATTTTTTTTTGTAAATTTATCGCTTTTAACGTATGCATACGCTGTACTCTCTTTCATTGTTTTTTAATTTTTTTATGTCTATCGTCATTGTTTCCAGACCCGCGCCAACAAGCAGAGCGACGAGCTTCTCGTCGCCCCACTCTACAAAGTGAAGCCCCTCTTTTTCGAGTTCCTCGAGCATTCCCAAGGACAAAAAATGTTCAAGTCCATGGTTGTAAATATCGTAATGAAACAACTTCTCCCCATAAACTTGTTGAAGCGAAAAAGTCGGAGAGGTGACGTCTCCCTCAAAACCAAGCTCTTTGGAAACGGCTTTCACAAAGGTGGTTTTTCCCGCCGCCAAATCGCCTCTCAAAATCACCACGCCGTTTGGAAAATCTTTCACGACGTCTTTGGCGAAGCCCTCAAGCTCTCCAAGTTTCAAACTTCGTTTTTTCATAGTTTGTTTGAAACTTCGATAATTTGCTTGAGTTTTTTCTTGGCTCTAGCGTTCGCAATCGCTTCGCGAGCCATTTCCAAACCCTCTTGCATATCGAGACAAAGCCCGTCAACCATGAGAGCCGCGGCCGTATTTATAAGCACTATGTCTCTTTGCGGATCCGTGGCCTGCGAGGCGAAAATATTTTGCAAAATCTGCGCGTTTTGAGCCGCGTTTCCGCCGAGTATCGCTTTTAGCGGCGCTTTTTTGAAGCCGTACTCCTCCGGGTCTATCTCAAACTCCCGAACGACTCCGCTTTTGAGGTAAGAGGCGTAGGTGACGTCGCTTACGCTGATTTCGTCCATTCCCTCTTTGGAGCTTACGACCATGGCCGAAGTGGCGCCGTTTATCTTCAGCGCTTCGAGCATTTTAGGAACGAACGCTTTGTCAAAAACGCCAAGCATGGACTTCTCCACTCCAGCCGGATTCGTAAGCGGTCCCAAAATGTTGAAAATGGTTTTTTCGGGTATGCTTTTTCTGACTGGCATGATGAACTTCATAGCCGGATGATGGTTTTGCGCGAACATGAAAGTGAAACCAGTTTCTTCTAAAAGTCTCGCCGCGTCGCGAACGCTCAAATCAAGCCTAACGCCAAGAGCTTCGAACATATCCGCGCTTCCGCTTTGCGAAGTGACCGAACGGCTGCCGTGTTTGGCCACTGTCGCGCCGCAAGACGCGACCAAAAGAGCAACCGTCGAGGAGATGTTGAAAGAGCCTATCTTGTCCCCGCCCGTTCCGACTACGTCGATGGCGTTCAAACGCAATTCTTTGGATATAGGAAGAGGCAAGGCGAATTCTCGCATCACTTCGGCCGCCGCGGCGATGACGCTTACGCTCGTGTGTTCGTCCAAAGTCAAACCGACGAGAAACTCGCGCATGCCTTCGTCGCTCATTTCATGGTTGAAAAGAGACGCGAACTTTACCTTCGCTTCTTCGTAATTCATGACACTTCCTCTATATACTCGTTTTGAAGGGATTTGGGAGTTGATTTCGTCGCGGGCAATTGCAGCACTTTGTACTTTTTCGAACTCTCGAGATAGTTGATGGTTATAACGCTGCCGACTTCCACGTTCTTGCTAGACTTGGCGACGACTCCGTTTATGAGCACGACTTTGCTGTTTATCATATCTTGCGCGACGGAGCGGCGTTTGGTGATATTCACCGAATTTAAAAATTTGTCTATTCTCATTTTTTGACTTCTCAAATTTATTTTGTTTATTGTAGAGTAATACAACTGAAAGAAATGTAAGAAAATGAGAAAGTTGGAACATTTTTTGCATTCTCATTTTTCTTCTTCGAGTTTATATAAGAAACGACGATTTTCCTTCACTTCATTTCGCTACAATTGCGCATGCTAAACTTCACAAAAACGCCAATGCTTGAAATCATCGATATTTTAAAAGAAAAACTGGACGACTCCAGCGCCAATGAGATTGTCGAGTTTGAAGTTTTAAACCCGGATCTTTGCGGTTCGACTTACGCCGGGAATATTATCGCGTTAGATGGCGAAAAGTATACGTGTCGCGGGTACAAATCCTGGGTGGACCTGGCGCAAACGCTGCGCTCCAAAATGTTGACTCCGCTCGTTATATCCAAAAACACGATTTCGCTGCGTTTTAAGAAGCTAAACGCGGACGAGAGTTTTCACAAGAATATCGCGGACAAAGAGGAGAAGTATGGAAGCGGGTCCATTTTCTCACAAATTCATAAAAACGAAGAGCCCGCGTTTGTTGCGAACTATCTACAAGCCTTGCGAAACGCGGGTCTTGAAAAACGCGCTCGTATCTTAAACCTCGGAGTAAACAGCGGCGACGAGTTTGAAGCGATAAAACGAACCGCGTCAAACTTTAAAAACTTGGAACTCGTCGGAGTCGATTATTGCGCGTCCGCGATAAACGTCGCTAGAGAAAAGTTTAAAGAGGACGAAAACGTCTCCTTTCACGTTCACGACGTAAACGATTTGGCTTCGCTTGATCTTGGAAGATTCGACCTTATCATAAGCGTGGGAACGCTTCAAAGCTCCAACCTCGAGTTCAACCCTCTCTTTATGTCCATAGTCCAAAACCAACTAAAACGCGAGGGGGCGATGATACTCGGTTTTCCAAACTGTCGCTGGGTGGATGGAGAGATGATATACGGAGCTCGCGTCAAGAACTACGCGTTTTCGGAGATGGGTCTTCTCTACAAAGACGTTCTGTTTTGCAAAAAATATTTGCAGCAAAAAAAGTTTCGAGTCACCGTTACCGGAAAAGATTACGTCTTTTTAACGGCTACCTCTATAATAAAAAATAATATTTAAATCTTCGAGCGTATTTTGGTACAATAGCGGTATCTTTACTATACGAGGCGCCGCATGTCCGCAAAAACCAAACTTTCAGCTTACGTTCTTTTAGGTTTTATGATACCGCCAATAGTGTGGATTGGGATTGTTTATTACGCTCGCATATTCACTTTGGACGAGATGTTTTCCATAGTTTTTTCCGCAGCCATGATCGCCTATATTATATTTGTCACGGCCTTTGGCCTGTACTTCTTTCATTCGCGATTGACCCATATTCAAAACGCGATAGATTCCAACGCGTCCACCGACGAAACCGATAAGATTTTGTCGAGGCTCCCCGCATGGTTTATGTCCGCGCAGCTGCTTTACACTTCATTTGGACCTCTCGCGGTGCTAGAGAGCTTGGACTTCGTCACAACCGAGCAGTTTTGGCTGGCGCAACTTTTCACCCTTCCCTTGGTTTTGCTTTTTGTGATACCGGCGTTCATCTCCTTCGTCACAAATCTCGAAAAATGGACAAAAACTCTCGCTTTGTCAAGCGAATACCCTTTTATGTCTTTTAGCAAAAAAATTCTCTCCGTTATTTTCAACACCCTGCTGGGAAACGCGACGTTGGTGGTTTTGTTCAACCTAACGATATCCATAACTATGCCAAATCTTACGCTTCGCGATCTCGTCTTCCAAAACGTAATTATTTCCGTAATTGGTCTGGGCATCTCCGCTCTAAACATCTATCTCCTCGTTAGACAGATAAAAGATTCCGTAGTTGGAATCACCCATACCGTCTCTTCGAACCACGACGACTTGCGAAAAGCCATCAACATAGACTCGAGAGACGAAACTGGAGTGATGGCTTGGTCCATCAATATGTTTATATCCAGTTTGAAAAGCGCCATAGTCGACGCCAAAAGCTCTTCGCTCGCGAACAAAGAAAGCTCTCTCGACATGAAAGATATCGCGCGAAAAACTCAAGTTAGATCGCTCGAAGAGTTCAAGATAGTCAAAGACGCGATTACGCAGGCCAACTCCATCGGAGAAATAGTGGAGATTTCATCGCGAAACTTTCAACAAGCGCAAGAAAATACCCAAAAAGCCAATAGTCTTTTAAATAGCGCGAAAAACGAGATTCGCGCGCTTACGCAAAGCGTCAACGACAGTGTGGAGCTTGAGTACGGCATGAACGAAAAGTTGGAAATCCTCGTCTCGCAAACGCGGGAGATAAAAACCGTTTTGAGCGTGATAAACGACATCGCCGATCAGACCAATCTGCTCGCTCTAAACGCGGCCATCGAAGCCGCTCGCGCGGGAGAGCATGGGCGAGGTTTCGCCGTCGTCGCCGACGAGGTCAGAAAACTGGCCGAGAGGACCCAGAAAAGCCTCTCGGAGATAAACGCGACGATCAACGTCATAATCCAGTCCGTAAACGACGCTAGCGAACAGATGATAAACAACGCCAAAAACATTAAAAAGTTATCGGTTGTCTCGACGCGCGCGGAGGACGACATAAACGAGACGGTCGAGACGATGGACAGAACGAACGAACTGGCTAAAACAAGCGCTCAAAACTCGAGAGAGATAGCGATGAAAACCAGCGATATGTTGGTGAAAATACAAAACATAAACAAAATATCGCTCGCCAACGAACAAAGCGCGAACGAGTTGTCCGCAATCGCCGACAAACTCTACGGTTCGGCCCAAGAGCTAAATGACAAATTAGGGTATTTTAAGACCGAAAATTAGCGGTTGCTATCAAAAAATTACGAAGAGGGATTGAATCATGAAATTTTTACTTATGTTGTCGCTGGTCTTTAGCTTAGGCGTATCCATCGACAAAAAAATCATACTCGGCAGTTACGAGAATGACGTATACGCGGGAGAAGCGCTTGAGAAAATAAACGCCATCGTTGAAAAAGACGACGTTTTGAAAAATCTCGTTAAAGTGAATTCGCTTACAATCGAAATAAAAGCGATAGAAAAATATAAAGCGGTTTGCGTATCCTACTTCAAAAACGATAGGCAATTATTTCGGACCCTCGATAGTTTAAACGAATACTATGACGATTTATACGCACTGCCATCGTATCGAGCCGTAAAGACAGTTGCCATCGCGCCGGCCACTGAAGAGTCGCGGATAAAAGAAGAAGCTGTTCTCGTAAAAGAAGCGGTGCTTGAGAAGAAGCGAGAAGTTCAAGTTGAATCGCCAAAGAAATACTCTTTTCAAGAAAAGAAAGCCAAAAAAATCGAAGAGCCAAGCGTTTTTGGGGAAACTTGGGTCGTCTATCTAGTCGTCATCTCGCTGATTCTCATTATGTTTTTAATCACAGTGGGCAAAAGCCAAAAACCAACGCTAAAATATCCGAGAGAAGATGACGAGTTTCTATAAATCTACGAAGCGAATCCGCTAGAAAAGTTGTCCTTCGCGACGACTATCTGCTTTTGCTTCTCTTTTCTCTTCGTGTCTTTTTCCACAAATATTTTCTTGCGAGTTTTAGGATCCATCTCGGTGTAGTACATAACGGCCGAGTACGTTCCCGGAGTCGGGGTGAAAACCTGCGCCTGTTCAGGGTTCATCTGAAGCTCGTTCGTCGTAAAGTCTTTTAGAGAATGCATGTCCTTGTCCGTGCATCCGGGATGAGCCGCGATGAGATAATAGGTCAAAAACTGTTGCTTGCCCTCTTCCGCGTTTAGCTTGTCGTAGAGCTTTTTAAAGTCTACGAGCGTTTGCTTTCCGGGTTTGCCCATAAGCTCTAGCACGTGCTGCTCGGTGTGCTCGGGGGCGACTTTCATCTGTCCGGATATGTGATGCTTCACCATCTCTTTTAGGTACTCGTAGCCGTGTTTTTTGTCCGAAGTGATGAGGTCGTATCTGACGCCGGACGCCACGAACGCCTTTCTCACTCCCGGAACCTCTCTAACTTGGCGCAAGAGGTTTATGTTTCTGCTGTGGTCCACTTTCATAGACTTGCACAAGTGAGTCGCGTCGACGCAGCGTTGATGGTCGCAGGTGCCGAGTTTTAGCTTTTTATTGCACTCGTAACCGTACATGTTCGCCGTTGGTCCGCCAACGTCGCTTATGATGCCCTTGTAGTCTTTGTACTTGTTGAATTCCGCCGCTTCTTTGAGTATGTTTCCTTCCGAGCGGGTTCTAATCGTGCGACCCTGATGAACGCCGATGGCGCAGAAGTTGCACTCTCCCCAACAGCCGTGATGCGTCATGATGGAAAATTTGATGGTTTCCAAACATTTCACTTTTCCCATTTTCGCGTAATACGGATGCAATTCTCTCGTAAAAGGCAGGTTTGAATTGGCGTCCATTTCATCTTCGTTTAGGTGGTCGCATGGAGGGTTCTGAATGAGGAAACGAGTATCAACCGGCTGGCACAAACCATTTGCGGCTATCGGGTCGTTGTTGTCGTAAAAGAGGTCAAAAAGGTCGATGTACTTCTCTTTGTCGTCCAAACAATCTTGATGCGAAGGCATTTGATGATACTTAGCCACTGGTTCTTTGGCTATGTAGCAAACGCCGCGAACGTCTTTGTAGTCGCGTTTTTCGTCCATCGCCCTTGTGAGCCGTTCAAGCGCTATTTCACCCATTCCGTAGATGAGAACGTCCGCTTTGGAGTCGAAAAGTATCGGCTTTCTAAGCTTGTCGGTCCAGTAGTCGTAATGCGTGACCCGTCTCAAACTAGCTTCGATTCCGCCTAAAACTATGGGCGCCGTGTCTTTGAAGTGTCTACGAATAAGGTTGCAGTAAACGCTAAGCGCGCGGTCCGGACGTTTGTCGTTTTTTCCACCCGGAGTGTAATCGTCCGAGTTTCTGAACTTCTTCGTCGCCGTGTAGTTTGAAACCATGCTGTCGACGCTGCCGCCGCTCACTCCCCAGTACAAACGCGGCTCGCCCAAACGCGATATGTCGTCGGCCGAGTTTATATCGGGTTGCCCAATCATCCCCACTTTGTAACCCATTCGCTCGAGCATTCGTCCGACCATGGCGACGCCGATGAAGGGCGAGTCTATGTAGGCGTCGCCACTCACAAGGATGACGTCGCAGTAGTCCCAACCCTTGGCGTCCATTTCCGCTCGCGTTGTCGGCAAAAAATCTTTCTCGCTAAACGTTACGGTATCTCGACTGACGTTGCTTTGTTTGTCTTTGTTTCTTCTACTCAAAATGGCGCCTTTTTATCTTATTGCGAATTGTACGCGATGAACGCAAAATTAGAGATTATAGATTTGTCGGTAAAATATTATTTTATTTATCTCGAGACAAATCATTGATTAGTTTTGCGTATTCGACGAGATTTTTCAACACAATCTCAACCAACTCGGGATCAAAATGTTTTCCTTTTTCTTTTTCCAAATACTCTCTAGTCTTGTCAATCGACCACTTTTCTTTGTAAATTCTCTTAGAAAGCAAAGCGTCCACTACGTCTACGATGGCGACTATGCGAGCGAACAGCGGTATTTCCTCCCCTTTTAAACCTTGTGGATAACCACTCCCGTCAAATTTTTCATGATGAGAATGAGCGATTGTCGCCGCCGTTTTCAAAATGGTTCTGTTTGAATGCTTCAACGCCTTGTAGCCAAGTTCCGCGTGTGATTTCATTATCTCAAATTCAGCGTCGTTGAGCTTAGCCGGCTTTAGCAATACGCTATCGGGAATACCGACTTTTCCAATATCGTGCAAAGGAGAAGTGAATTCAACAAGTTTGACTTCATTTTCACTCAACCCATAGGCTTTGGCGATTAGCGCGCTTAATTTTGAAACGCGTTTCGTATGATTTTTAGTGTCTTCGGAACGCAACTCTTCCATTTCGCCAATTGCTATCATTGTGTCTTGGAGCGTTAACTCTATCTCTTGATTTAGCGAATGGAGTTCTTTGTTCTTTTGCCTTAATTTGTCCTCTTTACTCAGCACCTCGTGATTGAAATCATTTATGTTGTGAACGACCTCCACCAATTCCTGAGTTTTATAGCTATCGCTGTCTATGTCGCTATGGAATTCATAGGCGGTTTTGCCATCGTCAATAATATGCAAAAGAGGTTGCGCGACGTAATATTCGATAAAACGAAACATATTGAATATAATCAGAATTGCGAAGATTAAAAATATCACGATAAATACGTAAGCGTATTTATACATTGCGTTTTGATAAATAGAGATATCGAGAGTAAGTTCAACCGCGCCGAGTATATCTCCATCTTGAACGTTGTGACACGCCAAACAGTTGAGTTTTTCATTTGAAGACGCCATATATGGAATAATCGCTTTTAATTTTCCCTCCGCATCGTTCCATCTATACTGTGGCTCCCTGGGAAAAAGCTTGTTTTTTAAGGAGGCGCCTTCTAGCTCTTGGTGAAATTTCGACTTTCCAAATTGATTGTCGAGCGAAGAAGATCGAATAATCTCAATGTTGCTTACGTTTGGAATATTTTTGATTTCGTTTAAAAAATAATCCCTTTTGTCCATAATGTTCGCTTTCATATGAGACGTCAATCCCGCTTTAACCAAATTCGAAATCTCCAAGGCTTTGTTTTCCATCACGTTTTGAAATAAGTATCTATAACCAAGCAACACAATAATTAAAAGCGCGATAATCGCAATGGAAAAGAGTTGAACCAGCCTCACAATGGTTATGTATTTTATAGTTCGCTTTTTCAATCTATTCCTTTTCACAATTTTTATTCTAAATGATAGCATCAAAACATAAAAGTGAGGGACAATAATATGAG
>ERZ889078.870-NODE-870-length-25664-cov-29.587411_pt1 | contig 25664 bp, 28 predicted proteins | sample MGYA00521266_ERZ889078 | MGnify/ENA primary metagenome ERZ889078 (study PRJEB32303, sample SAMEA104408618) | aquatic metagenome | biome: Brackish water; feature: Pelagic; material: water | place: Baltic Sea | collected 2014-06-16T06:34:00 | depth 76,534 m ...
GTATAAGAAAAAAATGTTTAGCTCCCTCGAAGAGTTGGACATAGCCCCAAGAAGCCTTATTTAAGAGTCAATAAGCTATAATTTGTTTAAACTTGTTAAAAATGATGTTAGTTTGAGGAAAAGATGGACTTTAAAGGGACTTTTTTAGCTTTACAATCAAGGCTTCTCTACTTCTCTTGGACCGTTCTTCTAATTCTCATTTATCTCGCGGTGGCGGTCGCAAGTTACGATTGCGCTCGAAACATCGCCTTGAGCGAGGCGAAAATAAGCATAGGCAAAGATATGCTTCATAGGTCTTGGATCGCTTCTCACGGCGGCATTTACGTTTCCCTGGACGAAAACACTTCCCCCAACCAGCGCCTGTCGCACATCAAAGATAGGGATTTCGAGGCTATAGGGAAGAAGTTCACTTTAATGAATCACGAGTACGCTTTATCTCAAATTATGGGAGACTACTCGAAACGATATGGAGCGCAAACGCGAGCGACGAGCAAACTGCTGCTAAATCCAAAAAATAGACCCGACCAATGGGAAATTGTGGCGTTGGACAAAGTGGAACAAACTCGCGATCCTTATTACGAACTCGACGATATCGAGGGTGAAGAGTATTTTCGTCTTATGAAGCCGATGACGATGAAAAAAGAGTGCCTAAAATGCCACTCCAATCAAGGATACGAGGTGGGCGACGTCGGAGGCGGAGCCAGCGTGGCCATCCCGATGAAAGAACTTTACGAGAACGCCTTCAAACAGAGCGCGATCGCATTGGCCGCGTTTTCGTTTTTGTGGTCGCTTGGGATGATCGCCATCTATTTATATTTTAAAAATTTCTCCGTTTACGTAAATGGACGAGACGAACTGTACGAGCGATATAGTCGCGGTTTGGTCAACATGATGGAGCAAAAGAACAGCTACACGGCTGGGCATTCTTCGCGCGTCGCCCATTACTCCAAACTAATCGCCAAGGAGATGCGACTCTCGGATTCGGACTGCGAACTGGTTCGCAAAGCCGCAACGTTGCACGATATTGGAAAAATCGGCATTGAGGATTCGGTCTTTTTCAAACCCTCAAAGCTTAACGCGGACGAACGAAAGCGCGTTCAAGAGCATGTGGAGCTTAGTTACAAGGCGCTAAGCGAAATCTCAATCTTCGACGATGTAAAAGAGATAGTTCGAAATCATCACGAACGTTATGACGGAGGCGGATACCCCAGAGGAACGCTTGGCCAAAAAACCCCTTTGCTCGCCCAGATACTCGCTCAAGCCGACGCGTTCGACGCCATGACGACGCATAGAGTCTACAAGAATAAGAAAAGTATTAGCGAAGCGTTTAAAGAGATATCCGAATTATCCGGAAAACAGTTCAACCCTGAAATCGTAAAAGCGACTCTCGAAGCTTTAAAAGACATAGTGATAGACCAAAATAATCATGATAAGTAGCCTTTATAGAAATCTTTTTTTATTCATCTTCGCGCTTTTTTTCGCAATAGAAAGCGCGCTCGTCCTCAGCGCCAACCACGCCGGCAAAAACAACATAGAAGACGTATTGGCGCTTCAGAGCGAGAACTTTCATCGGTACGTAAGCATTGCCGAGGAAAACTTAAAAAAAGAAGCTTCGATTTTTTACAGACTCGTCATATCAAAACCGAAAATGGTGGAGATAATGAGCGAAGCGGCGCAAACGCGAGACGAACGAAAACTCGCTTCGCTCAGGGGCGAGCTTTACTCCCTCTTTGAACAAGATTACGTTTTTTTAAAATCGCGGGGAGTGAGACAGCTTCATTTTCATTTGCCAAACGCCGTCAGCTTTTTAAGATTTCACAAACCTGAAGAATTTGGAGACTCTCTGATTGAGATTAGAGAGAGTTTGCAATACGTAAACGAGCACAGGACTCCCATAAGCTGCTTTGAAAATGGATGTATTTACGGCGCTTTTCGCAACGTTTACCCAATTTTCAACAAAGAAACGTTCGTCGGCACCGTTGAAGCGTCGTTCTCGGTTTTAGCGCTGAGAGACTCGTTGCGCAAAGTGGACCATTCGTCCTATCTATTTTTGCTAAAAGAAAAAACGATAAGCGAAAAAACTCCCGACGATGAAAAATATCGCTACGAAAAAAGCCAATTTGACGGGTTGGTCTATGAAACGCGAACGCTGAGCGACGCGATGATTTTTAGTCTAAAAGAACTATACTCCATAAACGAAAAAATACGCGAAGTGGCGAATGTCAAACTTAGAGAGGGGAAAAGCTTTTCTCTCTCAACCCAAGACGAAGATATATACGACGGTAAAACCATCATCGTAGCGTTCGAGGCCATACAAAATCTCAACAACGAAACCGTGGGATACCTCGTCAACTACGACTTCGCCAATTTTTTAGACATATTAACGGACAACGCCAACGCGTATCTCTCGCAATTAAGCGCGATGCTGGCGCTCGCGTCCCTTATCCTCTTCTTGTTGCTAAAAAACAAGATCAAAAAAGACGCCCTCATAAAAGAGTTGGTCACTCACGATATGCTTACCTCCATCTATAACAGACAGGGCCTCGACGAAATCATGAACCAAAAGATACAAGAGTCCCATAGGTTCGGCAGGAATATGAGCTTGATATTTTTCGATATTGATTTTTTCAAAAAAGTCAATGACGTTTACGGACACGACATAGGGGATTACGTACTTATAAACATCGCGAAACTTGTTTCTAAGAACATAAGAACGAGCGATATTTTCGCTAGATGGGGCGGAGAGGAGTTTATCATAATCCTTCCCGAAACGTCGGTCGAGGACGCCGTCGTTTTGGCGAATAAACTTAGAAGAGCCATAGAGACGCGACCGTTTTACGAGATCAAAACGCTTACTTGCAGCTTTGGAGTGACGCAGCTTAGAGACAAAGAGAGCAAAGAGTCGATCTTCAAGCGCGTGGACGCTCTTTTATATAAAGCCAAAGAGTCGGGTCGCAACCGCGTTATGAGCGATATAAATTCTTAAAGACAACTTACGCAAAAAAATTCATTTTCTAAATAAGACATATATTATCCGATTTAAAATATAATTCTCCCAACAAAAACAAATCAAACTCAAGGAGCCAAAATGGCAACTACAAAATTCAAAGGTACAGACGTAGAATTATTAGGAAATGAAGTAAACGTAGGCGATAAAGCGCCAGCGATTACTGTTGTAAACTCAGACGGTTTAGGTGACGTAGTAGTTGGTGGAGCTACTGGCAAGAAACAACTTATCATAGTCGTTCCTTCATTGGACACAGGCGTATGCGCTACTGAAACTCGCAACTTCAACAAAAGAGCTTCTGAATTAGAAGGCGTTACTACGACTATCGTTTCTCTTGACTTGCCATTCGCGGCGGGACGTTTCTGTTCAGCTGAAGGAATTGACAAATTGACTGTTACTTCTGACTTCAGAAACAAAGATTTCGCTAACGCTTACGGCGTATTGCTAGGTGGTTCCGTTCTTGCGGGCGTTACTTGTAGAGCTATCTTCGCCGTTGACGCTAACGGTATCGTAACTTACAAGCAAATCGTTCCAGAAATCACTGAAGAGCCAAACTACGACGAAGCAATCGCCGCGGTTCACTAGGTCGAACTTCTTTATTTTCCACAAGTAAGACGGGTTTGCCCCGGCTTACTTCTTCTCACTTTACAAGTGGCGAATCTTTTCCCATATACCTTTTATCCAAAACGACTATTTCGCACTCAAGCCAAACGCCAAAACTCTCGTAAACCCTTTTTTGAGCTTCTCGTATCAGATAAATAGCGTCGTCGAACTCGCCCTCGCCGCAATTGACGAGAAAATTCGCGTGTTCGGAGCTAAACTCCATTCCTCCAACTCTTTGAGCCTTTAAGCCAACGGCCTCTATAAGCCTGCCCGCGTAATCGCCCTCGGGATTTTTGAAACAGCTTCCGGCGCTTGGCGTCGATGGCTGGTTTGAGCGCATCTTTTTAAACAGAGCCACTTTTTGAGCGTCAAATCCATACTGAAGCTCAAACGCGACTTCCAAGATAGGCTCTTTGATATCCGTAAATCTATATCCGAATTTTATATCTTTTTTCTCTTTGACGCCCCTTGTGGTTTTTACGCTCACTAGATGGTTGAAAATTTCATACTCTTTGAGCCCCGCGTTCATATAGACCAAACCGCCGAGCTTGCCAGGCAAATGAGACGTAAACTCGAAGTTGGCTATATCGTTTTTTTTGCAAAACGAAGCTATTTTCCCCGAGGGAGTCGCTCCGCCTATTTTCAAAACGCCATCCTCAATTTTGACGTAGTCGTAGCGTTTGTCTAGCGTTAGAAGTTTTGGAGGCCGCGTTCCCACAAGAGTGTTGTTGCAAGCGCCTATAAGATAGAACTCGTCCAAGTTGGAAAAGTCCTCTTCGAGCAAGGAAACTTCAAAGCTTCCGCCAATTTTAAAAGATGAGTAGTTTTTGAAGTTTACGAGTTTTGTTTTCATCACTCGACGAAGGTTGGCATGAGGTTAAACACGTGAATGGCGAAATCCGTCATCTCGTTCAACATCCAAGGCATCGTTAAAACGATTACTATAACCACCCCGAGTATTTTGGGGATGAAAGAAAGGGTCATTTCGTTGATTTGGGTGGTGGCCTGAAAGATACTGACCGCGAGACCTAAAAACATGCCGGTCAAAAGTCCGGGAAGCGCCAACAAAAGCGCTATCTTGAAAGTCTCAACGCCAAGAGCCACGAGTTTCGCTTCCATTTACGAATGCCTTAAACTTTCGTACTCTGTCGGGATTACGTAGTCTCGAGCTTTTACCGGAGTCTCGTAAAACCCGTGTTTGTAGCCAATCTCAAAAAGTTTGTCGATAGCTTCGTACTGTAAATCGCTCAACGTTATGGAGTCGTCGTTGGCGTAAAGCTCCAAATATTTCTCTAAAGTCGGAGCGTCTATGCGAACCAAATCGCGCTCGATCAGCATTTCGCTAAGTCTCTCTTTGTGGTCGCGCGCGACTTGAACCGCTTTTGTCAAAGTCGCTTCGTAATCAATGGCCTTGTTTAGCGGTAGAGAACGGCGAATCGCCATTCCTCCAAGAGGAAGAGGAAGCTTGTCTCCGGCCAGCTCTTGCCAAATATCCCACAACTCGCGTTCCACTTCGAGCGCGTCGTCAAAAGTCAAGATGCTTTCGTGAATCAAAACGCCAGCGTCCACGTCGCCGTCAATCACCGCGTTTTCTATCTCCAAAAAGTTCATATAAGTGACCCTCGCGTCAGGGTAAGCTATGCGAAAGAGCATCGCGTTGGTGGTGTGTTTTCCGCTCAAAGCCACTTTAAAGTTTCGCTTTAGTTTGACGCCCTTGCGCTTGATAACCTTAGGACCGTAACCCTCTCCAAAACTCACAGCCGTTCGCAGCAACGCGTAATCGCTTTTTATGTGCGGGTACAGCGCGAAGCTGATGGCGACTATGTCGTAAACGCCGTTCAGCGCGTCTTCGTTTAGAGTTTGGATGTCTTTGGCGATATTGTCAAACTTCGTATCTTTCATATCAACCCAGCCAAATTTGATGGCGTAATACATAAAGATATCGTCGGCGTCTGGAGAATGAGCGATGAGTGTTTTTTTCATATGATTATTTTAACCAAAATTTGATAAAACTATCTAACTATCGATAATCTAAATTTAATCCATTTTGTAATATCATCACGTAATTAAAGGATTTATCATAGCCCTAACGACCGAGCAAAAAGCCTCGAAGGCCGTATTGGATCAAGTATACGCGTCTGCGAAATACAGCATGATGGGCAATCTCTTCATACTTGTTATTTTCATATCACTCTCGCATAACATGGTTCCAACGCCTTGGTTGTCGCTTTACGCCTTCGCTCACGTCGCCATTTTAAGCGTTCGCTCTTATTTCATATATCTGTATTTACAAGTTTCCGCGAATGTCGACGATGAGGAAACTCTCGGAGTTTGGTTAAGGTCGTTTAAGATTGGAACTTTTTTCACCGGTCTCGCATGGGGGCTAACCTTTTACGTTCTTAAAGATTTGCCAATCGAGAGCCACTTTATAGTCTTTGCCATGCTTGTTGGAATCGCCTCGGTCGGACTGCTTAGCATAGGCGTAATTTCGTCAATCTTCAATTGGTTCATGTTTCCTCTTCTTGGCGGCTCCGCGTTATGGATGCTCACTCAAGACGGTTCCTCGTATGCGATTGCGGGATTTTTGACGATATTTGGCATGTTTTACTATTCCTTGCAAGCTAGGGTATATGACAAAAACTTTCATCAACTTTACATAGACAAAGAAGCCATAAAAGAATACGCGCGCGAACTAGAGGCCGTACAGCGAACGAACGATATGCTCAAACAGAGAACCGACCTCGCGCTAGGTGGAACGAACACGGCTATTTTAGACTGGGACTACGTCGACAAATCGTCTTACATCTCTCCAAACTGGAAAGAGATGCTTGGATTTTCCGACGATGAGCTTGAAAACACGTTTAGAACCTGGAAAGCGAGGGTGCACAAAGAGGACGTCAAAGAGGTTATCGACAAGTTGAATTTCGCCAAACGAGTAAAAGCGCAATATTTTTACACCACGCATCGCTTGCGTCGTAAAAATGGCAGTTATATTTGGATATTGGGCAAGGCGAGATTGATTTACAACAAAAATAAAAAAGTCGTTCGCATGGTCGGCACCCATACCGATATAACGAAAGAGAAGGAAATAGAGCTAAAAAATGAAAGGCAGGCGAAAATCATCGAGCAAATTCATGACGCCGTCGTAGCGACCGACCTCCAAGGCGTCGTTACTAGCTGGAACAAAGGCGCGGAGCTTCTCACCGGATACGAATCCTCCGAATTTATTGGAAAAAATATAAGCGAGCTATTTTCCCCCAAAGAAAACAAACTCATTCTTAAAAATATGAAGGCTATTTTGAGGGGCGAAGAGTACCGAATACAAGCGCGAGTAACGCAAAAGTCCAAAAAGTCGATAGACGCGGACGCCACTTTTTCGGTTTTGCGAGACGAAAGAAACAAGCCAATCGGAATAATTGGATACGCGCAAGACGTAACGGAGCGCGAAACAGCCCAAAAAGCCCTCCTTGAAGAGAAAGGGAAACTAAGTCACCAAGCTAACCACGATACGCTAACCGGTCTTCCCAACCGAGCGCTTTTCAACGATAGACTAGAGCGCAGCCTTTTGAAGGCGAAAAGAAACGATACGAAAATCGCTTTGCTATTTATAGATTTGGATCATTTCAAGGACATAAACGACTCTTTGGGACATGTCGTAGGCGACAAAGTATTGCAAAGAGTAAGCCAACTTCTTCTTGGCGCGATACGAGAAGAAGACACCCTATCAAGGCTCGGAGGGGACGAATTTACGATTATTTTAGAAAATTTGACGCAAGGGCAAGACGCTTCGCTGTTGGCCAAAAAGATAATCGACGCTTTGTCCAAAACAATAAGCGTGGGGGATCACGATTTGTACGTTTCTTGCAGCGTCGGCGTTAGCTTGTACCCAGACGATGGAAATCAATCCTTAAATCTTATCAAATACGCGGACTCCGCCATGTATAAGGCCAAATCCGAAGGAAGAAACAACTTTCAATTTTATAGCTCCGAAATGACCGAACTCGCGTTTGAGCGACTCGTCATGGAAACAAGTCTCAGGGAGGCTATCAAAAAAGAAGAGTTTGTCGTCTACTATCAAGCGCAAGTGAATGGGACGAATAATAAAATCGTAGGAATGGAGGCCCTTGTTAGATGGAATCATCCGACGATGGGACTAGTCTCTCCAAATTATTTTATCCCGCTTGCCGAATCCACGGGACTAATAGTCGAAATAGATAGATACGTAATGAAAACGGCTATGAGGGACTTGGCCCATTGGCGCGAACAAGGTCTAACTCCAGGAGTGCTTTCCATGAACCTTGCCATAAAACAACTCAAACAACAAGACTTTCTATCGACGTTCGATAGACTAATGAGAGAGACGAGCTGCAAACCGGAATGGATCGCTCTCGAGGTTACAGAAGGTCAAATTATGTCAAATCCGGAAGAGTCCATAAAAGTCTTACGAACGCTTAGCGATTTAGGCATAGCCCTGTCCGTGGACGATTTTGGCACTGGCTACTCGTCTCTTTCGTATCTCAAGAAACTGCCTATCGACAAACTGAAAATCGATCAATCCTTTGTGCGAGATTTGCCAGACGACGAAGAAGACGCGGCGATAGCCAAAGCCGTAATAGCGCTGGCGAAGAGTCTAAACCTAGGCATTATCGCCGAAGGCGTCGAAACGGAGAAGCAAAAAAATTTTATGATTGAAAACGGTTGTGAACACATACAAGGCTACTTATACTCCAAACCCGCGCCAGCTTCCGAATTTAAGCTTTTGCTATCGCGTGGATTCTAGTATAATGCAAAAATATTAATAGAATTTAGCATGAAATATGTCAGTTTGTCATATTTCACGCGAATATTTCTAATTTTACGTACAATTACTCAAAATTCAATACAAGTGAGCCCGAGATGGACGCGAACAAACAAAAATCATTAGACCTAGCAATGAAACAAATCGACAAAGCGTTCGGAAAAGGCGCTTTGATGAGACTTGGCGACAAAAATATAGAACCGATACAAGCTATTAGCACGGGGTCCATTGGACTTGACTTGGCCCTTGGAATAGGTGGCGTTCCACAGGGAAGAGTCGTTGAGATCTATGGACCGGAAAGTTCTGGAAAAACCACTTTGGCGCTTCAAATCACGGCGGAATGTCAAAAAGCCGGCGGAGTTTGCGCTTTCATAGACGCGGAACACGCTCTTGACGTTATTTACGCGAAAAACCTTGGCGTCGACATAGACAATCTTCTCGTTTCTCAGCCCGATTACGGCGAGCAAGCCCTCGACATCGTCGAAACTATCGCAAGAAGCGGCGCGGTGGATTTAATCGTAATCGACTCGGTCGCCGCGTTAACGCCAAAGTCCGAAATAGAAGGCGAAATGTCCGACCAAAACGTTGGCGTTCAGGCGCGTCTCATGTCAAAAGCGCTTCGCAAACTAACGGGGATTTTGCATAAAATGAACTGCACGGTTATATTTATCAACCAAATTCGTATGAAAATAGGAATGATGGGCTATGGTTCGCCTGAGACGACGACCGGTGGAAACGCGCTTAAATTTTACGCCTCGGTTCGCATCGACATAAGACGCATCGCGTCTCTTAAGCAAGGCGAAAGCGCGATTGGTAACAGAGTTAAGGCCAAAGTTATAAAAAACAAAGTGGCGCCCCCATTTCGTCAGGCGGAATTTGATATAATGTTCGGCGAAGGTATCTCCAAAGAGGGCGAGCTTGTCGACTATGGCGTCAAACTCGACATCATAGACAAAGCGGGAGCTTGGTTCTCTTACGAAGATATAAAACTTGGCCAAGGACGAGAAAACGTCAAGGCCAAGTTTAAAGAAGAGCCCGTGTTGGCTAAAGAAATAGAAGAGAAGATAAAATCAGCCATGGGCATAAGCGGCGTCATGATTATGGACACGCTAGACATAGAAGACTCGGACGTATAAGGGTCTAAATTAAACTAGAGGAAAACAAATGTATATAGACAGCGTAAGCGCGATTGAAGTGATGGATTCTCGTGGAAACCCAACGGTTAAAGCGACAGTGGAGTTAAGCGATGGAACGGTTGAAAGCGCCATCGTTCCTTCGGGGGCGAGCACTGGAAGTCGCGAAGCGTTGGAACTTCGCGACGGAGACGACCGATTTATGGGCAAAGGCGTTTTAAAAGCCGTTTCGCACGTAAACAACGAAATTTCCGACGCGCTTATGGGTCAATCTCCATTCAACCAAGCCCTAATCGACGCTACCATGAAAGAGCTTGACGGCACCGACAACTATGGAAATCTAGGCGCCAACGCGGTGCTCGGAGTTTCTATGGCCGTGGCTCGAGCCGCGGCGAAAAGTTTGGGAATGCCTCTTTACCGCTATCTTGGCGGCGCGAACGCGATGGTCGTTCCGACTCCAATGCTCAACATAATCAACGGCGGTTCTCACGCCGACAATAGCGTTGATTTTCAAGAGTACATGATCGTACCTATGGGATTTGAAGATTTCGCCGAAGGTCTTCGCGCGAGCTCCGAAGTTTATCACAACCTAAAATCCATTCTTAAAGCAAACGGCCACTCCACCGCGCTCGGCGACGAGGGTGGTTTCGCTCCGGACTTGAGCTCCAACGAAGAGCCTATCGTCGTTATCATGCAAGCCATAGAAAAAGCCGGCTACAAAGCCGGAGAGCACTTCGGCATAGCGTTGGACGTAGCGGCTTCGGAGATAGTTGCCGATGGCGGATATAGACTCGAATCCGAAAATCGCACGGTGACTTCAGCTCAACTTGTCGATTATTACGTTGATTTGTGCGGAAAATATCCTATCGTATCAATCGAAGACGGCCTCAACGAAGACGATTGGGACGGTTTTAAGCTAATGACTGAGAAGCTTGGCGACAAAATCCAAATCGTTGGCGACGACTTGTTCGTGACCAACGCGAGCATATTGGCCAAAGGCATCGAAAAAGGCGTAGCGAACTCTATCCTTATCAAACCCAACCAGATTGGTTCGGTGAGCGAAACCATGCAAACCGTGCGCTTGGCTCAAAGAAACGGCTACACATGCGTAATGAGCCACCGCTCTGGCGAAAGCGAAGACGCTTTCATCGCCGATTTCGCCGTTGCTCTCAACTGCGGTCAGATTAAAACCGGTTCAACCGCGCGCGGCGAAAGAACGGCCAAATACAACCGTCTTTTAGAGATAGAAAACGAAGTCGTTTATGGCGAGTATTTAGGTTCGGAACTTTTTAACTAAGATTTACCTATGGACAGCGAAGAACTTTTTGGCGAGATAGACAACGCTCAGAGCGTAACTCAGAAGTATTTGGGCCTATCGTCAAACAAATTCTTCGGCCTATTTTTTATCGTAGTCGCGCTTGGAATCTATGTGGGAGTTATCCTGTATGGGGCGAATTCCATGGAAGTTCTCTTTGGTCTTCAAGATTATGAAACTTATCTCCAAGCCGAGACCACCCGTCTCAAAAATGAGAACGCCGAACTTCAACGCGAATACTTTGAGCTAAGAGAAATTTCCGCGCAATAAGTCGCTTGCGTTTAATGTCGTCAATTTTTGATATAATGCCAAATAAATAAGTTTAGGGGTCGCATTGTTTAAATTACTGCTTGTCGCGTTTGTTTTTCTTTCTTCTCTATATGCGAGAGAAAACCCTTTTTTCAATGAAGAAGGCGAAGGCGTTCCGATGACTTCAAACGCGGACGAGTCGCTGACTCCTCTTAAAAACGCGTCTTTGTCGTTTCCCTCAACGGCGAGAGTGATTGAGTCTATTGTCGTTAACTATAAGAATCTCGATGGCTCGCAAAGCTCTAAAAACCTAGTTTTAAACAACTCCATAGATTGGCATTTGCCGCTGTTCATTTCTCAAAGTTACAACGAAAATAAAACGACTAACGAAATATCTCAGATCGACCAAGCTGAAAAACCTGGGAACTCTTACAAAAAGATACTCTCGTTAAACTTTATATCCATATACGAAGCCGGCAAAAATTTAAAGGTCGAGACTGAAGATAAGATGATTAGAAATTTTTCATTGGTCCGTCCACACAGAATCGTTTTCGACGTAGCGAAGAATATAGATATCAGAAGCTATGCCGTTAACGCCCCAAAAGATTCTATTTTTACAAAGATAAGAGTGGGAAACCATAAAGGCTACTATCGGGTTGTGGTCGAGTTGGACGGCTACTACGCCTACGAATTGGAAACTGAAAAAAATAATTATATTTTTAAACTAAAGTGAGCTTATTTTAATTGAGCGTCGCTATTTCACCACACAAGGAACTTTAAAAACTCAATGGAACTGTTACTCATCTTTTTTATTCTATCCGTTGGAATATCTTTTCTCTGCTCCATCTTGGAGTCCGTTTTACTCTCTGTCAGTATGTCTTACGTAGCGGTTTTAGAAAAAGAAAAACCTGCCGTTGGCGCGCTGCTTCGTCATCATAAAGAAAATATAAACAAATCAATCGCGAGCGTTTTGATACTCAACACGATTGCGAACACTTTGGGCGCCGCCGCCGTTGGCGCGCAGGCCTCTAAAATATTCGGCAACGACGCCGTTGTTTACGTTTCGGTGGTTTTGACTTTCGCTATTTTATTCTTGTCTGAAATTATTCCAAAAACCATAGGCGCCATTCATTGGAAAGCTTTGGCTCCCATATCCGCCCAAATTATCAGAATATTTATCTGGATCACCTATCCTATCATATTGACGACGCTTTTTGTGACTAACAAAATATCAAAAGGGCAAAAGCACCCTCACTCCTTGACGAGGGAAGAACTTCTGCAAAGCATGCTTCAAAGCGAGGGACATGGTCTCATCGACGAGCAAGAGTCGGACGTAATTGAAAACATCTTAAACCTTGACAATATCAAAGTCTCCGAAATATTAACGCCAAGATCCGTCATGTTCGCGCTCAATGAAAATATGACCATCAAGGAAGTCATCGCTACGAAAGGAGCTATCTTCAAGTTCTCCCGCATTCCAGTTTACGCCACCTCCATAGAAGACGTAACGGGCTTAATTTTAACGAAAAAGATTTTCAAACAAGCGCTTATTGACGATAGAGTTCCTCTGAGGGATATCAAAAAAAAGATATTTAAAATAAATGAAAACATCCCAGTCAGCAAAGCGCTGGCGCTTTTCATAGCGAAAAAGGATCATATGTTTTTAGTTCTGGACAATTACGACCAAACCGATGGAATTATAACGCTTGAAGACTGCGTTGAGACCATACTTGGCGTTGAGATTATGGATGAGAGCGATACGACGGAAGACATGCGCGAACTCGCCAAACGCAAGATGAAACAAAAACGAAAAGCCAACAGTCTCGAAGAGTCGAAAGAGAGCTAAGTCTCTCTTCCTAGTATTTACATTCCCGGTATGCGAGGAATTTTTCCAAGTTTCGAGTAGCGACAATACTTGCCCCAACCTTTTTTAAGCAAATGTCCAACGACAGGCAAAGGAAACATAAACGCGCGCTTTTCGTCTCTGTAGACAAACGCGGCGCCGTCTCCGCTATCCATTACGCACAAGATATTCAAATGCCCGTGGTAGCCTTTGAAATTGGTTCCGTTCTTGTCTCTCTCTTTTATATTGTGCGCGACGTTTTTCGCCATAACTTCGGCTATGTGTCCCTGCTTCGCTCTCCAGTCGTAACCCTCTAGCGCCGCTATGTCGCCAACCGCGTAAACGTTGCTCAGGCTTGCGTCTTCGTTAAGCACGCAAGAGTGGTCGTTCGTTTTAACGAAACCGGCCGCGTTCGTCGGCAAATCCGAATCCTTGATGACCTGGTGTCCGTCGCCAGCCGGTATAAACATAGTGAAATCTGCCTCAAGCTTGCTGCCGTCTTCGAACATCGTTCCATGCGCGTCGAAGCCCACTATTTTTTTGCCAAAATGTTTCTTTATATCTAACTTGTTAAACATCATGTCCATCATCTTGAGCGCTTGCGGGCCCATTCGTTTGCCAGGCTCCGGCATTGGAGCGAAAAAAGTGAGCTCGAAATTGTCTCGGATTCCTTTTTTCTTCAACATGTTGTGTACGTTGAAAAGAAGCTCGAACCCAGGTCCTCCGCGAACCGCGGAAGTGTCGTTTGGATTGCCGCCGAAGCCCATCGCGATTTTTCCGCTTCCCTTGGCGACCAACTCGTCCAACCTATCCCTTATACTCAAAGCTTGTTCTGGAACTCCGCATATCGAAAGGGTGTTCTCAAGGCCCTTGTGTTTCATTTTGGAAGCGCCCATGGCTACGACGAGGTAATCGTAATCGTCCATGACTCTTCCGCTTTCGAGCGTAACGCGATTGTCTTTGGCGCTGATTCGCGTCACTCCGTCGATTACGAGGTCAAAGTCGTGAGCCGCTTGAAGCTCTATCAAATCGAGACAGACGTCGCTAAACTCGCTCTCGCGAGTCGGAACCCAAATAGAAGTCGGATAGATGTAAAAATATTCTCGATCGCTCACCAAAGTGACGTCGTAATTCATTTTCTTAAGGTGAATCGCCGCGTCGACCCCAGCGAAACCTCCACCTAAAATAAGCACTTTTTTCATAAGAGTCCTCTTATCATTTAATTTTATACGTAATATTACTTAAAATGATTTTAAAAGTTTATTAACGCCTCCACTATTTAAGGTATCTTAGTTAAAATTAAAGAAATAATTCATTTTTCGACAAGGCCAAACGCGATGATAGAAAAGTTTGAGAACGCGATACGAAACAGTTTTTTCAACCAATTGCCGCAGAGCGAACGAGAGTTTATCAAACGAAAAACTTTGCTTCTGAAATTTTCCCATCAAGAAATAAAACAAATCATAGAGATGGCTCGAGACTTGGAAATGTGGGGCGAGAAAAACATCGTGGACGTATTTCCCGACCACGACCAGAAAAAAGTGGTCTTCTCGAGACTTCGCGCGACTTACGAAGACATACGAAACAAACCAAACTCTTACGAAAATTTCACCCTGAAAAACATCCCAAAAGAGCAAAAATTCACCTTCAAAACTGAGAAGAAAGACGGCTTTGGTCTTGGTCTCTGCCCGGTCGCCTCCGAAAAAACGCGATGCTGCAATCTTATGACGCTTGACGCCGTCGAGAGTTGCGGATTTGACTGTTCCTACTGCTCCATTCAAAGTTTTTACAATCAAAACGCCATCACCTTCGACAGCGGATTCGCCGAGAAACTCCTAAACCTTCAACTCGACAAAAACAAAACCTACCACATCGGCACGGGACAAGCCTCCGACTCGCTTATGTTTGGCAACAAAGAAGGCGTTTTGGACGCGTTGTTCGAGTTCGCGAGACAAAATCCGAACGTCATTTTGGAGTTTAAAACGAAAAGCGACAATATAAAGTATCTTCTAAACAACGAAGTTCCAAAAAATATCATCTGTACCTGGAGCCTCAACTCGCCAACAATCATAGAAAACGAGGAGCACTTGACCGCTTCGCTCGACAAACGAGTAAACGCGGCGAGAGCTTTGGCGGACAAAGGGGTGAAAGTGGGTTTTCACTTTCATCCAATCGTTCAGTACGAGGGCTATCTTGAGGAGTATGGTGGCGTTTACGAAAGACTCGTCCGCGAGTTTTCCCCCAAGGAAGTGGCGCTTGTGAGTTTTGGGACCTTGACGTTTATAAAGCCCGTCATAAAGCAGTTGCGCTCTCGCGAGTTTAGAACGAAAATCACGCAGATAGAGCACACGGACGCGAGCGGCAAAACCTCCTATCCCGACAGCGTAAAAGTTGAAATGTTCAAACACGCTTACGAGAGTTTCGAGGCTTGGCGCAAAGAAGCCGGCGAAGACAAAGTCTTTTTTTACCTATGCATGGAGGAGCACCAAATGTGGGCCAAAACCTTTGGTTATCAATACTCAACGAACAACGATTTCGAAAGAGCGATGCTTGGTTCGTATTGTAATAAAGTTGGGCTAGAATACTTGATTTAGGGAGCTTCTAAAATGTTCAAAGCGATTTTCTTTTTATTGGCGTTCTCTTTCGCCTCTCTTATGGCGAAAGATCACAAACTCGAACTGGGGCTTGGCGTCGGCTCCTTGCGCTATCCAAGCTACGTCGGCTCCAAAACGACCCAGGTCATAACCGTTCCACTGCCTTTTATCCGCTATAGAGGGGATTATTTTCGCATTGACGAAAATGGATTGAGCGGGAAACTTTTTGGGGTGGATGGATTGAGGCTAGACCTAAGCGTCAATGGCTCTCTGCTCGCCAACAGCGAAGACGGCGGCGTTCGAGAAGGCATGCCCGATTTGGACTTCACTGGCGAAGTTGGCTTGCAACTCATATACGAGTTTTTTAAAAAAGGCGATAGCAAGTTTGAGCTTGAGCTTCCAATTCGCGCCGTTTTGTCCACCGACTTCACAAATCTCAAGTATCGGGGCGTCGTTTCAAACCCTCAACTGAAGTACTCTTTCGCTTATGGAGATTTTGGCGTTACTTTTAGAAGCGGGGTTGTGATAGCGGATGAAAACTACAACGATTACTATTACGAGGTTGAGGACAAATACGCGACTCTCGCGAGACCCGCGTACGACGCCAAGGGTGGCTTTGGCGGCTTCAGAAACAGAATAGGCACGACCTACCGAAAAAACTCTTGGTGGGCCGGCGCTTTCGTATCTTACTTCAACGTCAACGGAGCGACGTTCAACGACTCGCCGCTCGTCAAAACCAATCACGCGGTATACGCCGGAGCGTCAATCGCCTATATATTCTACACTCAAGACTAGAGCTTTTAAAGCCCCGTTCTAAACCATCGCGATAATAAAATCGTTGGCGACTTCTCTAACTTCAAAGTTGTGTTTTCCACAAAATTCGTTGTTCATCTCGTTGACCATTTCCAAGCTTTTCACAAGCGCTTCGTCTTTTGTAGCCACTGCCGTATTGCTTTGCATGTCGCTTCTCTTGAAACATCCGCACTCTTTTTCAACTACTATTTTAAACATTCTATATCCTTAATTTTATATTTTCGACATATTATCGAGCTTCGCTTTTTTCAAGCTTAGCGCGCGAGCCAATGAAAAAATTTAAGAAATAAATTCGATAGCCCATAAAACGGCTATAATTTCACATATCAAACGCAACGGAATTACCAATGAAAAATCAAAGTTACTTTTTAGAACTAGGCCTTATGAACACCCTCAAAATAGACAGGCTCACCACCCCCGGCGCCTATCTCATGGCGCAAGACGGAAACGACGTCTTGCTTCCCGGGCCATATCTCACAAAAGAGATGAAAGAAGGCGACTTCGTAGACGTCTTTCTTTACACGGACTCGGAGGACAGGCTCGTCGCGACCACTTTAAAACCGATCGCCATGCTCGATCAATTCGCGCTTTTCGAGATAGTGGACACCGCCCCTTTTGGAGCGTTCGCGAACTGGGGTCTTAGCAAAGATTTGCTCATTCCAAATATGTTTCAAAAAACTCCCTTTAAAACGGGGGAGAAGAGATTTTTAAAAGTGATCTACGACGAAAGAACGCATAGACTCGTGGGAACCGAAAAACTTGGCGACTTTTTTGAAAAACGGGTCAAAGGACTCGAGCCGAACAAAGAGGCGAAAATTCTCGTTATCGCCAAAACGCCGCTAGGCTTCAAATGTATCGTCAACGACAAATACGAAGGGCTTATCTACCACAGCGAAATCTTTGAAAACCTAAACCTTGGCGACGAAAGAACGGCATACGTTAAAACCGTCAGAAAAGACGGAAATATCGACCTCGTTTTACAAAAGCCGGGAAGCAAAAAAAGCGGAAGCTCCGACGAAAAAGTGCTCTCCGCGCTAAGAGAGAACAAGGGAATCATGCCCTACAACTACAAAAGCGACGCTCAGCTCATCCAAGACGCCTTCGGTCTTAGCAAAAAAGAGTTCAAACGAACGCTCACTTCGCTGTCCGAAGCTGGAAGCATTGAGATAAAAGACACTGGAATATATCTAAAGGATTAGACTTGGCAAAGAAAAAAGCTATCGTGGACTTATCGTCGAAAAACATAGAATTTTATTTGGAGCGAACGCTCTACAAAGTTCTCAACTACAATCCAAACTCCATGAGTTTGGACGTAAAGCTCTTTGAAGACGGAGTCCCGGCGGGCCAACGAAACATCTCGTTCGCGCATATTCCAAAAGAGATTAAGAAACTTGTAAAACCCAATTGATGAAAAAGGAAAAAGATAATCGCTCCCAGAACGTATTGGCATTTGGGAGCGAGAAGTAAAGAAACAAAGGAGAATCGAAATAAAAGTATACGGTATGATTGTTACAATAACGTTAACGAAATTTAGATTTTTTGGTTATCATTCAAATTATAAAACAAGAGGGGAAGATTATGAAAAAATGCGAAACATTGCAAGAAGTTAGAGAAGAAATAGACAAAGTTGACGACGCTCTCGTGGAACTCATCTCCCAAAGAAGCCATCTCATTCGACAAGCCGCCGCGTTTAAAAACAGCGTCGAAGAAGTAAAGGCGCAGACTAGAATAGACGACATCATTCAAAGAGTTCGCAAAAAAGGCATCAAGTTGGGAGTCAACCCTAACATGCTCTCCGAACTTTTTACGATTATGATTGACGAAATGGTCGAGACGGAGATTTCCGAGTTGAGAAACGCCGGCAACTATTAGGCGAGAAGCGCCGCTAAAGCCAAGATTTGACTTTGTGGCCTTTGACTCCGTATAAAAGTATAAACAAGTAACACGCGATTCCTATAAGATACGAGCTTTGCATATCTCCGCTTATCTGCGCGATTTTCCCAAAAGCCAAGGGGACAATCGCCCCTCCCGCTATCGCCATGATAAGAAGCGCGCTGCCTTTTGCCGTGTGGCGACCCAGATTTTCCAAGGCCAGAGGCCAGATTGTCGGCCAAACTAGCGCGTTTGAGAGTCCCAAAAGCGCCACGAAAGCGATGGTGTCGGGAAGCGTCGCCACCCCGCTCCACCCCCACAAAACCTCTGAGACCCCATGGCTCGTCGTCGAACCGAACGCCACTCCAAAAACAAGCAAAATCCCCAAAACCGCCGAACCAACCAAAGCGCTTTGTTGCGACACGAATCTTGGTATGAGTAAAACGCCGAATATATACGAAAATACCATGAAAACCATAGTGTAGGACGTCAACGCCGTTACGTTCTCGAGACCTATGTTCTGCGCGTAAAGACCTATGGTGTCTCCGGCTATCACCTCTATCCCAACGTAGAAAAAGAGCGCCGCCGCCCCCAAAACCACGCGAGGCACGCTAAAAATAGAGTTGTCGTCGTAGTCGTCCTCCTCAAATTCCAACTCCGGCAACGAGGAAAACTTTACGAATACGATAAGAAACGCCAAGACCGCCGCCATCGCGACGTAGGGAACTATCAAACGCGACGCCAAAGCGTCGACGTCGCTTGCGCTCAAACTCTCGGTCGAGCCGAGACCCGAAAAAATCAAGGCGCTAAAGGCGAGCGGAGCCAAAACTCCAGCGCTTTTGTTGATAAGTCCCATAACGCTTATGCGCATGGCGGCGCTCTCTATGGGGCCCACCAAAACGATGTAGGGGTTCGACGCGGTTTGCAAGATAGTGAGACCCGTCCCCAGCGTGAAAAGAGCGATCAAAAACAAGGCGAAACTGGCGTTTAGCGCGGCGGGTATGAAAAGCAAGCTTCCCACCGACATCACTCCGAGACCTATCGCCATGCCGTTTTTGTATCCCGTTTTTTCCAAAAGAGCCGCCATGGGAAGCGCCATAACCGTATACGCGATGTAAAACGCGAAGGTGACGAAGAGCGCTTCGAACTCGTCGAGTTGCAAAATCACCTTCAAAAAAGGAATCAAAGAGCCGTTGAGCCAGGTGACGAATCCGAATATAAAAAATAAAATCCCGATGATAACCATGGGAATCAAACTTGATTTTCTAAGCATTTCTCAAGCCTTCCAAGTATTTCGCCACTCCGTCTTCGTCGTTCGTGTGTTTCAAAACTATCTTCGCCAACGCCCTGACCTCTTTTTGCGCGTTCGCCACGGCCACGGAGGTTCCCGCCAAATCGAACATACCGATGTCGTTGAAATTGTCCCCGAAAACCGTCAGCTTCCTTAGGTCAAAGCCGGAATGTTCGCTCACGCTTCGTATGCCGTGGGCTTTGTCCGCGTCTTTGTGCAGAATGGTTAGAAAGTAACATCCGACGTACGCCTCTGGCGCCAGTATGTACTTCAACTCGTCGCCAAAGAAAAGCTCTATGACGTTCGCCAAATCCTTGAGCAAATTTTCCTCGCCCATGTAAACGATTTTAAAGTTTTTCTCCATGGATTCCAACTCTCGCGACTCGACCAAATTGTCGTCTTTCGCGTATCTCGATAAAACCTGCGTTTGGTGCTTGTTCAAAACGCTGGAGTGCAAAAAAGCTTCGTTTAGGTTTTCGTCCGCCAAAGAAATCACGAAAGGATAGATGCCAAGTTGCGCGCCCATGTTGATAATGTCGTCCGCGGCTTCTTTGTCTATGAACTTCGCGTCTATGATCTTTTTGTCCTTGTCCACGACCAAAGCTCCGTCGAGAAGTATCATGGGCGCGTTTATCTCGACGCCTTCGAGAAACTGCATGGTTTTTTTGTACGTTCTAGCGGTCGCCACGCTTAAAATGGAATCATCCGAGTAGGAGTTCCATATTTTTTTAGTATAATCGCTTATCGATAAATCGCTTTTTAAAAATGTGTGATCCAAATCGGTTATATAAATATTTTTCATAGCGAAAGTATATCCAAAGTGGGGGTGAAGATGAAAACGGCGATCGTTACGGGGGCTAGCAGCGGGATTGGAAAAGAGATAGCCTCAAGGCTTTTGAGCTTGGGATACAGAGTCCTTGGCGTCGGCAGAAGCGTTAGCGACGAGCTTTTCGACAGCGCCGACTTCACCTCGTTTAGAGCCGACTTGTCAAACGAAAAAGAGACTTTGCGCTTGTGCGAGAAGTTGAAAACGCTAGACGTCGACGTCCTCGTGAACGCGGCGGGTTTCGGCAGGTTCGAGCCGCACGAAGAGTTAAACGCGGCCACCATAACCGACATGGTCTTTTTAAACCTCACGAGCCCGATGCTGCTCGCGAACGCGACGCTGAGAAGTCTCAAAAAAAACGACGGCCGCCTCATCAACGTAAACTCCATCGAAGCTCTAAAACCCAGCAAATTCGCCGGCGTTTACTCCGCCACCAAAGCGGGACTCAAAGCTTTTGGCGACTCTCTTTTCGAAGAGACGAGAAAAAGCGGACTCGCCGTCACGAATATAAATCCCGACATGACGCAAAGCTCTTTTTATGACGATCTGCGTTTCGAGACGAGCGACAAAGAGGATGAAAAGCTGTTTGCCTCGGATATCGCCGACGCGGTCGAGCATATACTCGGCATGAGAAAAGGCGCGGTTGTGAGCGACTACACCCTTAGAAGTTTGAGGTTTGGGATAAAAAAGAAGAGGCTATAATCTTACGAGCTTATATTTAAAGAGCTTAAAGGTTTTTCTTGGGTGGCTTTTAAAAACAACAAGTTTTGTTTTATCAGTTTCATGGAGGCGGCCGTCTCGTCTTTTAGCGCGTAAGCCAAGATGGAGGCTTCTCGCAATAAAAACATGGCTTCTTCTATCTCTTTAACGTCGTCAAGTCCGTTAAAGGCGGGCATCTCGTTCAAAAGTTTGTCCAAGGCGTCGGCGTCTTTTTCGATGATGGCGATTTTGAGTTTAGTCGCCCACATTCGTTGATTCTCGCCAGGCTTCCAAAAGAGATTTGAAAACTTTGCTCACTTCGTCCAACTTGCTTGCGTCGTTGTCCAAGCTCGCAAGCGTTATCAGCTTGATCTCATAGCCGTAAAGTCCGTCCAAATACTGCGCGATCTGCCCTTGGGAAGCGTCCAAAACGGAGATAAGTTCCGTTATGACGGCTACGGAGCGGTTCGTCCAGTAAATTTTCTTCGCGAGGTCTTTGTCGTTGATGGCTTTTTTCGCCTGCGCGTTAAATCGCAAAACCCCCTCGTAAAGCATTTCTATCAGTTTCGCCGGGGATTCAACCCCCACGTTGTTTTGCGCGTAAGTGTTATAAGCTGTGTTCGCGTACATTTTAGACTCCTTCTCGTCTTGTGAAATATTTTTACTTTCAAAATTGTTCATGCCCTAACATCGACATCAAAAAATATTTCTTTAGCTATATTCTCACATACTTTCGTTGGTATCGATTTTGCTTACTATCGCTAAATATTTTCACTTTTTAGTCGATTGTACTTCATAAGAAAATTAAAGGATTTATCATGGCGGGAGTTAACTCACTTGGAATTGGTTCCGGGGTTCTTACATCTGATTTGATTGACAAGTTGCGCGCCGCGGACGACGCAATCATCATCAAACCTTTGGAAAACAAGATTACGGTCGCAAACCAAAAGGAAGACGCGTATAGCCTGTTGTCGACGCTCATGACCACCTTCAAATCAAGCGCTTCGAACCTTGGCGGGGAGGATATGTATCTCGGCAGAGCAGTGAGCGGCAACACCGACGCGGTCACCGTAAAGGCCGAAGCGGGTTCGGACGTACAGTCTTTCAACATAACGAACGTTAGCAAAGCGCAAAAAGACGTTTGGAATTCCCAAAGTTCTTTCGAAAGCGCGTCTACCGCCATACCGACGCTTGGAAGCGGAACGCTAACCGTCACTATCGGCGGGAGTCCGCTAACTATCGACTACACGGCCGCAACGACTCTAGACGACATTAAGGCCGCCATCAACGAAAACGCCGGAACGACCATGACCGCTTCAAGCATGCAAGTCGGGGACGCCAGCTACTCTCTGGCCATATCTTCGGACGAGCTCAATCAAGCCATCACCTTTTCGGACTCGAACGGCGGAGTCGACGGACTCTCCACTTTGCTAAACCTGACCAATATCCAGCCCGCCAAGGCGGCCACTTTCGACTTTAACGGCATAGCCATCACGAGGTCCACGAACGAGATCGGCGACCTCGTGAACGGCGTCGTCATAACGCTCAATCAAGATCAGGCCGCCACGGACTCGGCGAGCGTAAACGTCACGCAAAACAGCACTTTAATAAGTTCGGAGATGTCCATCTTCGTTCAAAACTTCAACAACCTCAACACAAACTTGCAAGATATGACCAACTCGGACAAAACTAGCGGAAGCGTGGGGATTTTCAATGGCGAAAGTTTCATCAAGTCCATATCGAGAGACATGACCGACTTGATTTTCAAGCAGAACAATAGCGCTGGCAATTCGCTCGTGGACTACGGAATCAGCATAGATAGGCAAGGAGTTATGAGCTTGGACGCCGCCGCGTTTGAGACGGCGTACGCGAAAGACCCGGCCGCCGCGCAACTGTTTTTTAGCGGAGACTCCACTACCGATGGACTTTTTAAGGAGCTAGACGCCAAGATAAACGGCTACACCGGCTACAAAAAACTTATGAGCAACTTTTCCGACCAGCTAAGCAGCTCAAAGTCAAGTCTAACGGACCAGTACGATAGACAAAAAGCCGCTCTCGACAATCGATACGAAATCATGAGCAAACGCTTCGCCGCCTACGACGCGATAATCAGCAAGATGAACGCAAGCTTTTCATCCCTGCAACTCATCATCAACACTTCGCAGGCGAGCACCAACTAGAAGTTGCGTTAAGCGCTCATATGAAAAAGGAGCAATTTTTTTTGATGGAAGAAACCTCTAAAATCTTATTGATGCTTTGTTTTATAACGCCTAGCCTTTCATTTATGACATCTTCCGCAATATAAAGATCAATGCCCTCATAATCGTGAGCTATAAAATTTCTTAAATCATAACTTCCCTTGATATCTTGTTTTTCAAAATAAGACAGCATATCAAGCTCACCATTGCGTAAAAGCTTATCAAATTGTTCGGCGATAGATTCAATGAAATCCTTCATAATTTCATCTCTTATGCTGGAGTTACTGTCTAAATCAAAAATGTCATAAGCGGTTCTTTTCTGGAGGTAATCGGTTTCTTTTTGGATAGCAATATCTATATCACTGTAAACACCCGCATCATTTCTCGCAAAACTGCCAAAGAGTCCAATCGCAGAAATACCATCGTTGGCGACTTCCGCCTTAATCTCTTGTAAGTAATCAATAATATTTGATTGAGTCACTCTCATGTCGTTTAACGGTGAGTGGGTTTAAACTAAGCAAAAAGAAGCCAAAGACCGTGAAGTCTTTGGCTTTTTTACCCTATTTGTTCAAAGGTTAAATCATCTTCTTGGTAAAATACTATTCTATAGTCACCTACTCTTAATCTATACGCGCCATCGAATGGCGTTTTTAGTTTTTTGATTTTGGGTCATACTGGATATCATAAGTCAAGTTCTTTTCTTATATCTTCATGGGAAATAGTCTTTAACGTTCCCATCTTATAATCTTGAACAGTTTTTGCAATAGAGAGGACGTCAAAGTATTCCCGCAAGGCTTCTCTTATAGCTTGCGCCTTCTTCTTACCTGTTTCCAATGCGACCAAGCCTAATTCTTCTATGAGATTTTCTTCTGGAGTTAAAGACTCAAAAGGTCTTTGGCTTGAGTTGAGATTCCCAGTCGAACTGGGAATGAAGAACGAATAAGAGAGTTACTACTGTAACAATCTCATAACGTTTTGTTGAACGGCGTTCGCTTGAGACATTGCGTACGAGCCAGACTGAGCGAGAATGTTCAGTTTAGCGAAGTTTGCAGACTCAGAAGCGAAGTCAACGTCGCGGATTTGTGATTCTGATGAAGTTACGTTTACTATAGATATGTAATTGCATCGAGATATGCTAGAATAGTGCTAGAATTTATAAGGATTTAAAGCAATGGAAGATATTAGATATTTACAAAGATTTGAAAACTATGAAAAATCTTTTTTGTTATTGAGTAGTGCGTTAAAGATAGACATGCCTTCTTTAGTTGAAAAAGCGGGAGTAATACAATTTTTTGAAACTACCTTTGAACTTTCATGGAAACTAATGAAAGATTATTTATCATATTTAGGCTATGAAGTAAAATCACCAAGAGACGCCATTAAACAATCTTTTGCTATAGAGTTAATAAAAGATGGTGATTTATGGATAAATGCACTAATGGATAGAAATTTAACAACTCATACATATGACGAGGAAATGGTAAATGAAGTCTATGAAGCTGTAAAAAATAACTATTTTTTACTACTAAACGATTTGTATGTGACACTTAAGGAACGAATATGTTTGGATTAAAAGATAGCGATATAGACGAAATTAAAAATATATTAAAATTAAACCATATCTCAAAAGCGGTCATATTTGGATCTCGGGCGAAGGGAAATTATAAACAAGGCAGTGATGGTGATATAGCTGTTGATGGTGATGCGAGAAAAGTCTCTTACTATCTTAATGAAGAGAGCAAGTTAGCATATTTTTTTGATGTAGTAAATATAAACAATATTAAAAACAATAATTTAATTGAACACATCAAGAGAGTAGGAATATCAATATAATATATTACAATAGTTCAATAGCTTGGCATGTGGAAACAACTTCCACATACCGTACTGGTTTTATTGATAAACCTTGTCCCGAATAAATTCGCGATACCCTACAGCGCTCTTTACGGATGTGTGGCTTTAGCCTCACTTTAGGCTTTAATGACAACAAGGTACGACTAAAAGTCGAACTTCCCAAGAGCGCTTTCATGACGCAAAGCACGACTTCTATTTTTCTTCTTATTGACGTATAGCTTGGCATGTTGAAGTTATTAAAAAGCGGGCATAAAAAAAGCCAAAGACTCAAAAGGTCTTTGGCTTGAGTTGAGATTCCCAGTCGAACTGGGAATGAAGAACGAATAAGAGAGTTACTACTGTAACAATCTCATAACGTTTTGTTGAACGGCGTTCGCTTGAGACATTGCGTACGAGCCAGACTGAGCGAGAATGTTCAGTTTAGCGAAGTTTGCAGACTCAGAAGCGAAGTCAACGTCGCGGATTTGTGATTCGGCAGCAGTTACGTTTACTTGCGTAACAGAGATGTTACGTAAGACAAAAAGCCGCTCTCGACAATCGATACGAAATCATGAGCAAACGCTTCGCCG
>ERZ889078.871-NODE-871-length-25663-cov-6.638277_pt1 | contig 25663 bp, 17 predicted proteins | sample MGYA00521266_ERZ889078 | MGnify/ENA primary metagenome ERZ889078 (study PRJEB32303, sample SAMEA104408618) | aquatic metagenome | biome: Brackish water; feature: Pelagic; material: water | place: Baltic Sea | collected 2014-06-16T06:34:00 | depth 76,534 m ...
GTTCGCGCCCGCCCGAACGAAACGCCCGAGGTTGATGGAGCCCAAGTTGCACGAGTCGTAGGGGTGCAGGGGCTGCTCGCCGCAAGGGTTGGTAGCTTCGATCAGACCGATATTTTTAATCGGGTTCTTCTCGTTGATCCTGTCGATGAAGATGACACCCGGCTCACCCGTGCGGTGCGCGTGCTCAATAATCGTCTCCCAAAGTTCGCCAACCGTCCAGAACTCGCCGGTCCCAACATCTTCGCTGTTTCGCTTTTCCAGCTTGGCCCACTCTTTCGTACGCGGGTTGTGAACTTGGTGAATCGCTGTCGGATCGGAGCGCAGCTCGTCCATGAAGCGATTGGTGATCGCAACAGAGATGTTGTAGTTCGTAAGCTGCGTCAGGTCGTCCTTGACGTGAATGAAGAGGTCGATGTCGGGGTGATCCACCCGAAGCATCCCCATGTTCGCGCCACGGCGGAATGCGCCCTGTTGGATCGCCTCGGTAGCCTTGGAGAAGACCTGGATGAAGGACATCGGTCCCTCCGTGGTTCCGCCAGAGCTCGTGACCAGATCGCCACGGGGACGAAGCCGTGAGAAGCTAAATCCCGTGCCGCCACCGGACTTTTGGATCAGCGCCGTAGCCTTGATCGAGTCGAAAATCCCCTCGATGGAGTCTTCGACGGGAAGTACGAAACAGGCGCTGAGCATGCCCATCGCGCGCCCCGCATTCATGAGCGTTGGGCTGTTGGGCATAAAGAGGCGCTTGGCCATCAGCTCGTAGAACTCGCCCGCGATCGCCAATGTTTTGGCTGGCGACGCCCCAGGGAAGGCCTGTTCAGCCTTTGCGATGTGGGTTGCAACTCTCCAGAACAGCTGACGAGGAGTTTCGAGCAGCTTGCCGGTCGCTCCGTCCTTTCGCAAATAACGACGACTGAGCACTTCAATCGCGTTGTTTGTCAGGCTCGGATTCGGGAGATTTGCGGGTGGGTCAATATGGGTGAGGGCGGCGTGAGGCTCCATGGCTGCGTTTTCCATGGTTTCACCGGCGGTTTCCATCGTGTTCAAGGCTGCTCTATCCTGGCTTGAAGGGGGTTGTTTGGAAGAGACACTTGGACAGCCGTCAAGGGAGCAGTTGGGACGTAATCCCTTGATAGCTAACAAGTTAGGTAAGAATAACGCGACCAAGTGCAACCCGGAACACGCAGACCCCATGATTTACCTAGGGGATGGGGTTCGCAAGACAATTACCAAAGGGTATCCGCTAGATGTTGTGGGTACGGGACTTAGGTCTCTTCCGCCTATCGGAACGAGGCCTGCTGGGGTCCTCTCGGGCCCAGCACCACGGGCGAGAAATGCACCGCTACCTTTTGGAGATACGCGCGCGCAGGGCGGCCAACTCCGGTGCCTTGGTCAGAATGGACAGCGCCAAATAGCTCAAAGTACCCGCCAAAAACGCTGCGAAGAGGGAGACAATCCCACGGACCGTACTCCCAAGTGTGTTTGCGAGCGCGGCCTCGACGGCACTGTGGGCTCCCAGGGCGAATCCACCCGCAATCAAAGAGGCTACCAACATCAAAGCAAGGCGCTGGGCCCACATCCTTGCGCCAAGGGAATCGGACCCCGCCAAGCGCTTGCTGAGCCCTGGGGTAAGCAGGGCCAAGTTGCCCCAAGTGCTAATCGCCGTGCCTAGCGCTAGCCCCTCGACATCCATCTTCAACACAAATAGGAAGGTGAAATTGAGGACGATATTGGTCATGAGCATGAGGCTTGAGACAACCACCGGCGTCCGGTAGTCATCCAGCGCGTAGTAGGCACGTGTCATCAGAAGAACTGCGCCTGCTGGCAGCAGGGCCAACGCCAACATCGAGAGGGCACCCGCGACCCGTGCCGTTCCATTCGCGTCAAAAGCTCCATGCTCGAACACGAGTCTAGCCATGGGTGTTGCCAACAAGAAAAGTCCGCAACTGGCGGGCAAGGCGAGAAACGCGACCCCCAGCTGAGTCTTGTCGAGCACGCCGCGAAGACCGTTGAAATCACGGCGGTGCCCGAGCTGCTTGAGGCGCGGAAAGACCGAGTTCATGGCGGCAATCGCGATGAGCGCCAGGGGAAACTGTTGGATGCGATTCGCGTAGTAGTGCGACGTTGGACCTCCATCCGGAAGCCACTCGGCCATCAGTCCGTCAACCATCACATTGATCTGGTACACGGCCGCACCAAACGCGAGCGGCAAGGCGGTCAGAAGAACGGTGCGAGCCGAGGGCCCACCGGGGGCACGTTTAACTTTGGGAGCACCCCGGAAACCAAGCTTTCGCAGTGGCCCAAGTTGGCAGGCAAGCTGTAGGAAGCCCGCCACAAGGACTCCCCATGCCAACACACGTGTCATGGCCATGTGCCGGGTGTACTCCGCTGCCGTTAGTGCTCCCGATCCAGAGCCCGCCAGCAAGCCAGGCTCTAACTCGAGCGCGGGGGAGCCGGGGGCAAATTTAATACCGATCAAGACAAGCGACAGAATCCAAGCGACATTCAAAAGGACCGGACCCACGCATGGCATCAAATAATGCCCGCGTACATTCAGCGCGCCACCAATCAAAGCGGATAGGCAAATCAAAATCACGAACGGTGCGAGCCTAATCGTAAGCTCAAGTACGGGGCCTGGGTCCTTCCCCAAGAGCACCTCCAAACCCTGCGCGGAGACGAAGTTTGGCAGGAGGTACGCCATGGCCATGACGACGGCGCACAGGACAGACAAGGTTCCCGCAGCCAAGCGCATCGTGCCCCAAAAGAGATTGGCACCGGCAGCCTCGCCTTCGTCTTCGTCCACCTCGGTAAGGCGAGCGACCAGGGAGGTGGATAACGCACCTTCGCCTAGAAAACGACGGAATAAATTCGGTACGCGCCACGCGGTCAGGAAGGCGTCAAAAATCGGGGAGGTCGCTCCAAAAATCGAAGCGGAAAGCATCTCGCGAATAAAGCCAAGGATCCGACTACCGAACGTCAACCCCGACACGAGAAAGGTACGGCCAAGCAAGTTGGAGTGCCGCTCCGTCAAGCCCTTGTGACGAGATCCGGAAGTAGAGTCATCAACTTCCGGATCTCGAATGGCGCGTTCCTTATTCAATCGAAAGGCTGTGGGTCAGCTGAGTAGTTCGCCCGTTATTCGCGAGACGATTTTCCCATCTGCGGCGCCTTGATGAGTTGCAAGTACATGCTTCATCACTTTCCCCATATCGCGCTTCGACTCGGCGCCGACCGCCGCGATAGCGTCCACAACAATCGCGCGAAGCTCCACTTCGGTAAGTGCCTTCGGGAGGTACTTCTCAAGAACTGCAAGCTCTTCGCGTTCGATGGAGGCGAGGTCCTCTCGGCCCGCACCCTCGTACTGCTCAAGTGAGTCCTTGCGGGTCTTTACCGCTCGAAGAACGCACGCCTGAACATCTTCATCTTGCAGCTCGCGGCCGAGCTCGATCTTCAGGTTTTTGGTACCTGCCAAGAGCATCCGAAGCGTGTCCCGCGTCCGCGTATCCTTGGCGAACATGGCCGTCTTAACGTCGGCGCTCAGAGTTTCGAGAAGGCTCATTCTTGGCCTCCGTCTTCCTCTGAAGTCTCACTCTCTCCGGCTTCCTGGACTTCGCCAGACGCCACTCCTTCCGAGGTTTCGGTGCTCTTCTCGGGCGTTTCGCCCTCGGCGAGCTCCTCACCTTCGACGCCATCCTCTTCTACAATGTCGTCGGCGTTAACGATCTCGGCAGCGACAATAGCGTCATCAGCTTTAATGTTCACAAGGCGAACACCTTGCGTGTTGCGCCCCATCGGACGCAGGTCGATAGCGGGTGACCGAACGATCATTCCAGAGCGCGTGATAAACATGATGTCATCACCGTCGTGGCAGCGTGCAATCGTGACCACGTCGCCGTTGCGCTCAGTCACCTTGATGTTGATCACACCCATGTTGCCGCGACCCTTGATTGGGTAGTCGGCGATCGGCGTACGCTTACCGTATCCGTTGGTACACGCCGTAACGATCGTGGCGTCCTCTGTAGCCGTAACAACCATTCCGACAACAGAGTCTCCGCCCTTCAAGCGAATGCCGCGGACACCACCGGCGTTGCGGCCCATGTTGCGAACTGCCTGCTCGTCGAAGCGCGCCGCGCGGCCTTTGGCCGTAGCGATCACGATCGTATCGCCGGGACTCGAGAGAGCCACGCTGACGACCTTGTCATCGTCCGCCAACTTGATCGCGATGATGCCAGCGGTGCGGGGACGTGAGTACGCTTCGAGTGACGTTTTCTTGATTGTCCCGAGTGCGGTCGAGAATACGACGGAGCGCTCTCCATCGAAATTGGCCACGCGCAAGACGTCCGTGATCGCCTCGTCTTTTTCAACCGGAAGCAAGTTCCGAATCGAGCGCCCTTTCGAAGTTCGGTTTGCCTCTGGAAGTTCGTACACCTTCTTCCAATAGACCTGGCCGCTGTTGGAAAAGAACAAGACGTAGTCGTGTGTGCAGGCAACAAAGAGAGAACGCAAAACGTCACCCTCTTTGGCATCGGAACCCTTCACGCCGCGTCCACCTCGACTTTGACTTCGGTAGACGTCGAGTGGGACGCGCTTGACGTACCCCTCGCGAGAGAAAGTGACCACCATCATCTCTTCGGTGATCAACTCTTCGATGTTGAAATTACCAACGACCTCTTCACGAGAGATCTCGGTGCGACGGGGATCGCCATACCTAGCCAAGATGTCCGTAAGGTCTTCACTAATGATTCGGTCGACGCGCTCTTTGCGAGCGAGGATGTCCTCGTAGTCCGCAATCTCGACGAGCAACGCATTGAATTCAGCTTCGAGTTTTTCACGCTCAAGTCCGGTCAAGCGGCCGAGGCGCATATCGACGATCGCCTGACTCTGAATCTTGCTCAGGCCGAACGCGTTCATCAAGTTGATCTTCGCTTCGTCCGTATCCTGGGCCGCGCGGATGATGCGGATGACCTCGTCAATTTGACCAACGGCGATGCGCAAGCCTTCGACGATGTGTTTGCGCTCTTCCGCCTTGCGTAGCAAGAACATGGTCCTGCGACGGATCACATCGGTGCGGTGTACGAGGTACGAATCGAGCAGGTTGCGCAGGTTCAAAGTGCGCGGCTGCCCGGTGTCGATTGCCAAGTTGATGATGCTGCACGTCGACTGTAGCGGCGTGTACTGGAAAAGCTGGTTGACGATTACCTGGGGGTCTTCGCCCATCTTCAGGATCACCACCAAGCGGATTCCGTCGCGGTCGGACTCGTCGCGCACGTCAGAGATACCTGTGACGCGACCGTCTTTTACAACGTCGACGATCTTCTCGATGATCAGGATCTTGCGAACCTGGTACGGGATTTCCGTGAAGACCAGCTGCTCGCGCTTCTTGATCTCCTCGACGTGGTACTTCGCCCGAACGATAACCCGACCGCGGCCGGTCGCGTAAGCCTGGAGGATTCCAGAGCGCCCCATGATGATGCCGCCCGTAGGGAAGTCCGGGCCGGTGATGATCTCACACAGCTCCCGCATCGTGACGGAGGGATCATTCAGAACGGCACGGAGGCCGGCGATGACCTCCGTAACGTTATGGGGCGGCAGACTGGTCGCCATGCCGACTGCGATGCCGTCCGAGCCGTTGCAGAGCAAGTTCGGGAAGCGACCCGGCAGAACGACGGGCTCCAGCAAGCGGTCGTCGTAGTTGGGCTGGTAGTCGACAGTTTGCTTGTCGAGGTCCGCCATCATCTCGACTGCCGGGCCGTCCATTTTGGCCTCGGTATAACGCATGGCAGCCGGGGGGTCGCCATCGATAGAGCCGAAGTTACCTTGGCCGTCCACCAGGGGATAGCGCAGGGAGAACTTCTGCGCCATGCGAACGAGCGTCGGATAGATGACGGATTCGCCGTGCGGGTGGTACTCGCCCGAGGTGTGGCCAGCAATATTGGCACACTTGCGATACTTCGCGCTGGGCCGAAGCTTGAGGTCATTCATCGCAACAAGGATCCTGCGCTGAGACGGCTTCAGGCCGTCTCGAACGTCGGGCAGAGCCCTTGAGTGGATCACGCTGAGCGCGTAGTTGAGGTACGACTCGCTCATCTCAGTCACAATTGACCTATCGTCGATGCGGCCGTGGTTGAACTCTTCTATCGTGTCGCCGGATTCAGTCATCGGAAAGCGCGGGATGCAGTCGGGACCCGTTCCGTGCTTGGAAAAACCAAAAACAGAGGGTCGCGAGGGGGTGAGGGAGTCCCAAAACGGGGCTTCCCAGAGCCGCGCATTATCGCCGATGGGAGGGTCTAATTCACCCTGCTTCTATTAATTAAGAGGGAGAGTTCTCAACCCTTGCCCTTGCATGGCTCCCAAGCCGGTCCCAAAAGGAACCCTCGCCAAGCGGTCGACCATATTGTTTACTGCGATCTGCCCCTTCCCGCGACCCACCTCCCCCCATGGGGGATGCAGCCCATGAGCCTCAAACTACCCTTCATTCTCACTTTCCTAGCCGCCCTAGCCCTTCCGCTCGCCGCAACGACCTTCCAGGACGAGCCGGTCAAGACGGTGGAAGAGCCCGAAACCGAGGTGGCGTTCCCCGTCACGCTGACCGTCTTGCCCAAGACGGAGAAGCGCGAAGCGGTTAGCCATCAACTTTCGGGAGTTGGTGTTCGCGAGAAGACGATCTTCAAAGTCGACGTGTACGCCCTGGGATTCTATATGGACGAGGAGGCGGCCCTCCCTGCTCTCAAGAAGGCCGCAGAAGACCTAAGCGCCTCCAAGCTCGAAAAGAGTGCCGCATTCCGCAAGGCTCTCCTGGGGGACGATTTTGGCAAGACGATGCGCCTGGTGATGGTGCGCGATGTGGATGCTGAGGACATGTCCGAGGCGTTCGACGACGCGCTTTGGCCCCGGATGAAGGCCCATTCCGACAAAGAGCAGGACCGTATTGCCGCGAAAGCCGCTCTAGCGGAGTTTAGAGGCTTCTTCGAGAAGGAAGCGAAAGACAAGCAGGTACTCGACTTCACCTGGATGCCCGGCGGCCTCATGTACGCCGTGGTCGATGGAAAGCGCTTCCCCGTCGTCAAGAGCGAGTCGCTTTGCCGTGCGCTCTTTGACGTCTTCGTAGGGGACGACCCCATCTCGGGGGGCGCCAAGAAGGACATTTTCAAGAACCTTCACAGCAAGTTGCACCCCAAGAAGTAGCCATAACGAGAGGCCTTGGGCCCTCTGAAGCGTCTGTCGGGCCCCGATTCATGGGAATCGGGGCCCTTTCTTATGCCCACTGGCAGGGAATCGAGCTTCCTTTCAAGACTTACCCCCCATCGTGTCGATCCTTCCTATGGCTCCCCAGCCCTAGGACTACCCCACATTGATCACTGCGTTGGAACCTCGATGCGTCACGTCTACTACCCCCTTAGTTTCTCCTTGCTTGCCCTCACCGGGCTCGTGTCCTGGACATGGCCCCCATTCGCCTGGGCGTACGCCCTGCTGCTCCCGCTGTTCGTCCTGGGGGTGCGCGACATGCGCCAGACTAGCCACTCTGTGCTGAGAAACTTCCCTGTCGTAGGGCACGTGCGCTACCTCCTGGAGATGATCCGGCCGGAGATCAACCAGTACTTTGTCGAGTCCAATCAAGACGGCCGCCCCTTCAGCCGAGAAGACCGCTCCATTGTCTATCAGCGCGCCAAGAAGCAGCTCGCCACACTTCCCTTTGGCACGCAGAGGGACGTGCGCGAGGTCGGCTACGAGTGGATGAACCACTCGATGTACCCACGGGTTGCTCCCGCCCAAGCCTCTCGCGTCTTGTTTGGTGCGAAGACCTGTAAGAAACCCTACTCGGCTGCCCTGCTCAACATCTCAGGGATGAGCTATGGAGCGCTCTCCAAGAACGCGATCGAAGCCCTAAACGGAGGCGCCAAGGACGGTGACTTTTTTCACAACACCGGCGAAGGTGGAATCAGTCCTCACCACTGGAAAGCTGGCGGTGACCTCGTTTGGCAAATTGGCACCGCCTACTTTGCATGCCGTGATGAGCACGGACGCTTTTCGCCCGAGCTGTTTCGGAAACAGGCACGGCAAGATGCCGTCAAGATGATCGAGATCAAGCTCTCGCAAGGAGCCAAGCCCGGGCATGGCGGCATTTTGCCGAAAGAAAAAATCACGGACGAGATTGCGGAAATTCGTGGGGTATCAAAAGACAAGGATGTGATCTCGCCCCCGTTCCACTCCGCGTTCCACGGGCCCGAACAGCTGCTCCGATTCATTCAAGACTTACGCGATCTCTCCGGTGGAAAACCAGTCGGTATTAAGCTCTGCGTCGGTGCCCACAGCGAGATCGAAGAGATCTGCCAGGCGATGGTCGACCTCGGGATCACGGCAGACTTTATCACTGTGGACGGTGGAGAGGGCGGGACGGGTTCAGCCCCCCTCGAATTCTCCAACTCAGTAGGCTCTCCACTTGCAGACGCCCTTCCTGTCGTCGACGATCTACTTGTTCGCTACGGCCTACGTGACGACGTAAAAATCATCGCATCGGGACGGATTCTCACGGCCTTCCACATGGCACAACGACTTGCCATGGGGGCCGATGTTTGCAACTCAGCACGCGGCATGATGATGGCACTCGGGTGTATCCAAGCTTTGCGCTGCAACTCGAATGCATGCCCGGTTGGTGTCGCAACACAGGACCCGCACCTCGTTGCTGGGCTGGTGGTAGAGACGAAACGCGAGCGGGTCAAAAACTATCAACACGGCACGGTCCACACTCTCATGGAGCTGTGCTCGGCGGCCGGACTTGGAAATCCGAATGAGCTAACTCGGTTCCACATCAATCGTCGGATCTCCGCAACGGCGACTGCAACATACGCAGAGATCTACGGTCCGGGTCAAATGCCTGACTTGATCTTCAACATGAACGAATTTGACCCCGAAGAGATCGATGCCCGCCTTAATATGAATGAACTCGAAGCGGAAGAAGATCGGGCAAACTCAGAACGAAAAGCCGCGGGCTAGTCCGTCCGAAGGATCACGGTGACAGCCTTGGCAACACGCTGCCAAGGCTGCGTCAATTCCGGGAGCCAAGAAAAATCTCCGGCTAGCAGCTTATCCCTATCGGGTTGAGAGGCGATTGCGAGGTTCGCTCTTAAGTGCCGTTCTCCGGGTGCACTTCCGAAACTACGCATAATGGCGAGATCGAGGATCGGGACGACCCCGCCTATGGATTCACGAGTGGGGTCGCTCTCGAGAAGGGCTTCCGCCTCTGCCGCCAGGTCGTCTCCGGTGAGCGCCACGCGATCGCCAGCAAGAAAAACACCTACATCGATTAGGCGGTCGAAGTGAGCTCTGCCGAAGAGCTCCTCGGTGTTGGTCTCTTGCTTCTTAGTCCTAAGAAGTTCTGCGGCGCGTGAGTACTCACCGAGCTGCGTAGCGACAAGAATCTCGCTCGTTTCCGCTGTCGAGAGACTGGCTCCAACGAGTAAGGCTACGCCCAACACAAAGCAGACCAATCCGCCGCGGCGCAGTTTCCTGACGTCTGCTTTTAGCCGAAGCCCAACGGTAGGGTCTGCTTGAAGAGCGCGCAAAAAGAGGACTCTTCGAGAAGTCGAGAAGTGTCGGAAGCCACTCTTGTGTTGTCGACCTGTGAAGGCGGTCAGGTTGATCAAGGCCCTTGCTAAGCCGTCTGCTTTTGTCTCGGCAGCATATAGGTCCGCCTCGAGTTCAAACCTTCTCGACAAGAACCCGATCCAAAGAAGAAGGGCTACAAAAAGCGTCAAACTGATCGTCCATGCCGCCGAACCTTCACCCGAAAGTCCAAGCGCCTCTAAGCCCAAAAAGCCCGCCGAAAATCCCAGGATCCAGAGCACGAACGCGTACACGTGGCCACCCCGAATATGACCGAGCTCGTGTGCGAGTACGGCCTCAAATTCATCCGGGCCAATGCTGTCGAGAAAGCGATCCGAAAAGACGATACCCCAACTTCGGGGGGGCTGAACGAGGACCATCGCGTTATTGATTTCGTAGTCCGTTCGCCACTCGTAAAATCGGACGCGCGCTACACCAACGGCTGCTGCGATGCTTTCCGCGCGCCGAGCAAGGTGGCGCTCCAGGGGGATCAAGTCGAGACTGAGGAGGAGGATACGAGACGCGAAAAATCCGGCCGCAACAAGAGAGAGAAGGAGCTGAGCAAACTGCCAAAGCGGCGAGACGAGGTATTCCGCGCGGGCAGCCTCCGGAATAAGGAGGGTGTCACTGAGGCATAAGAATGCGAAGAAGATTAGCCACAGTGCCAAGGGAGTTCGTACACGCCAGCTCGGGGACAATAGGTTCCCGAACGGCTTCCACCGAGCTTCTGCCGGCGGCGTGCAGGTCCCCATATGTGCGATGAAAAGTGGGGCAAAGAGTGGCGCCGTCATCACCCCCATATTACCGTCGTGAATCGGCTTGAAGTCGGTGAGTGAAAACACCCAGGTCGCCCACCTGGTCCCCCAAAGAAAGGTTGCAAAAACGACCCACGGAACAGCGAAAGAAAACAGAGAGAGCCAGCGCTTTTGGGGGTGTGCCTCGACTAATTTCCCAACGGTACTAGCCAGCCACAGGAGCGGCAGCGCCCACAGGGGAGACACGTCAAGGGTTGTTAGGGTCGGGCCATCTTCCAGGATCAGGGTCGCTGCCAGAAGAGCGCCGGCCAAGACAATAAGGTGGTAGGGAAGGCTGAGCATGGAGCGAGCTCGCGGCTAGGAGAGCAGGTCCCCCAGGCGCTTCTCCATTTCTGCCCGCATCAAACCAGCGGGAGCAAAAGTCGGTTTTTTGATAACTTCAACGTCAATCTCGGTTTCCGTAATCGCGAAGCGCACCCGGACACTTCCCATGGGTGTGCCGTGCTCGACTTCGCCCGCATGGGGGTCACTCGGCCGAGTCTTGTCGGGCTCGACAGAGACGCCACGCCCGTCCGCTTGCTCTCGGAGTCTTTTGAGTGCCTCGGCCGCTCCGAGTCTGTGGGTTACTTTAAATTCAATCGCCATAGGAGGGCGATTCTCCCACAGGCAGATCGGGCCCCACCGGCATTTTCATATTATTGGTGCAATTCTGGGGTGCGATCCGCTCCCTCACCACATTTGTCCTGCGCCGAATGGGCGGGGTACAAGATAGAATCCTCCCTGCCATTTTCGGCCCCCTTCTCAACCTCGACCCCCATATAGAACGTGAGCGGCATCTACGACTCCATTCTTGACGCAATCGGCAACACGCCCCTCGTGCGCCTCAACCGCATCGGCAGCCATACGGGCTGCGAAATCCTCGCCAAATGCGAGTACTTCAACGCTGGAGGCTCCGTAAAAGACCGGATCGGCCGCCGGATGCTGCTCGAAGCTGAGAAGTCGGGGCGCATCAAGCCCGGCGACACACTGATTGAGCCAACTAGCGGCAATACGGGGATCGGCCTCGCGCTAACGGCCGCCGTTCGCGGGTACCGCATGATCATTACCATGCCCGAGAAGATGAGCCACGAAAAGGCTGTCGTACTTAGGGCGCTTGGCGCGGAGATCATTCGGACGCCCACCGAGGCCGCCTTTGATGACCCTGAAAGTCACATTAGTGTTGCCGAAGATTTGCAGCGCTCGATGCCGAACTCACACATCCTAGACCAGTACTCAAACAAGGACAATCCGGATGCTCACTACTATGGAACTGCGGTCGAGCTGATCGAGCAGACCGGCGGTAAAATTGACTACCTCGTAGCGGGCGCCGGAACGGGCGGAACGATCTCGGGAACGGCCAAGCGCCTCAAGGAAGAGATTCCTGGCATTAAGATTATCGGCGTCGACCCAGTAGGTTCGATTCTTGCGGGACCGGGCGAGGTCGGCTCCTACAAAGTTGAGGGAATCGGGTACGACTTTGTTCCCGAGGTCATGTGGCAGGACATGGTCGACGAGTGGGTCAAGAGTGAAGACCGCGAGTCCTTCTTGATGGCACGTCGATTGATTCGCCAAGAGGGTCTTCTGTGTGGTGGCAGCTCGGGCGGTGCCGTTTGGGCCGCGCGGCAGATCGCTGAAAAATACGGTCCCGACAAGCGGATTGTTGTGATCCTTCCCGACTCCGTTCGCAACTACTTGACCAAGTTTGTCGACGATACGTGGATGCGTGAAAATGGCTTTTCCGAGCGCGGCTGGGAAGCACAATCCGTTGGTGACCTCCTTCGCACGATGGGCCATCACGGAGTCATGCGAACGGCCACGAGTAACGACACGGTTGCCGATTCGGTCTTGTGCATGAAGGAGCACGGTATCAGCCAGCTCCCCGTGCTTGACGGTGAGCGCCTGATCGGGATAATTACCGAATCGGATCTGCTTGGGCGGATTGTCGAAGGGCGCGCAGTCCTTTCGAGCTCGGTAGCGGAAGTTATGTTTCGCAACGTCGTTACCGTGAATCAAGATGATGACGCCGGTAGCCTGACCTCACTGCTCTCGAAAAGCCTCGTAGGCCTTGTTGTTGATAACGAGAAACGCCTCAAGGGAATCATCACCAAAATGGACTTGGTGGATTACCTCGGCACGCGCTAAGCGAAGGTGCAAATGGCAGCGCCCGCCTTGGTCTCTTCAGCTAGAGGTCAAGGCGGGCGCTGCTATTTAAAGGCCGTCTTTAGTGGCGCTCGAACTTGGCCGCCAAACTAAGGCTTCCGACCCAGCCAAAACCAACAAAGAACAAGAGTAGAAAGGGTAAAGCCCCCCATAAGCCGAGCTGAACTGCCTGGACAACAGCCCAGGCAGACCATACGGAAAGGCCGAGTTCAACCACGCCAAATCCCAGCCACCCCGACCAAGATGGCTTGTATCCGGACTGCCTGGGCATATCCACGGCCCCACGCTTTGGCGTGCGAACAAACACACCTGTCTCTCTTCCGAGCCCCTCTATCACGGCACGCGTCTGGCTAACGCTCATGCCAACTCCTAGCGCCATCGCACTCGGAACATCGCGTACACGGTCACGTGCACTGCGTCCTTGAACCCGCTGGCTGGAGTCGTAAAACATGATCACAGGCAGTGTGCAGGCGAAGAGAGCGCCCGAGTGAACCCACCACGGGATCGACTCCTGCAGAGGCAGCGTCAACGGAAGTACCAGGGCAAGCCCAAGCACGAGCGGATAGCCCACATTCCCCGTCAGATGCATAAGTGCTTCCATTTTGATCTTTGCGGACACGTCACCGGCGAGGATACGTCGCCACAGTTTCCGATAGACCTGAACGCTGCCCTTTGCCCAACGGTGCTGTTGCGACTTAAATGCTGCGATGCCGGGGGGAACTTCCGCCGGCGCCACGACGCCCGGTATGTAGAGGAACTTCCACCCCGCAAGTTGAGCTCGATAGGACAGGTCTAAATCCTCGGTCAAGGTATCGTGCTGCCAACCGCCTGCACCTTCAATCGTGGCTCTGCGCCACACGCCTGCGGTACCGTTAAAATTGAAGAAGAGCCCGCGATGATGGCGAACCGTGTGCTCGATGACAAAGTGACCGTCTAGCAGCGTGGACTGCGCGCGTGTCAGCTGACTCTCATCGCGATTCAAGTGACCCCATCGCGCCTGCACCATCCCGATTCTTGGGTCCCGAAACCTGCTGACAGTCCGCTCCAAAAAATCCGGTTGTGGAATGAAGTCTGCATCAAAAACGCAGAACAGGTCGCCCTTGGCCAACTTCATACCTAAATCTAAGGCCCCCGCCTTATACCCGGTGCGGTTAGAGCGGCGCACGACGGTTGCGTCGACTCCTCGAGCAACCAAGGCACTCACTTCCCTGTCGACGAGCTCGCGGGTCTCATCGGTCGAGTCATCGAGTATCTGGATCTCGAGTCTATCCAAAGGCCACTTCAACTCTGCCGCCGCCGCGATCAGTCTCGCAGCAACCGTTCGCTCATTGAAGAGGGGAAGTTGAACGACAACCCGTGGGGTCTCCCATGCTGGTGCTCCGGGCGCGTCTTGCGCCACAGCCTCATTCCACCGGAAATGAAAGAGTAGGAGTAGCCTGTGCAGTCCATAAACGGAGAGCACAGTGAGCAGGGAAAAGAGCAGAGCCAAGAGCATGGTGAGAGGGGGAGGAGGAGGTGCAGGAGGAGGATCATAACCATTATCCCAAGTAGGTGAGACTGCCAGTAAAACCAACTCGACCCAGACTCCCGGCTTACCTGAACCTAGCATCCAGTTTTCCAAAATCCTCATCCGAAAAGGGATGTGGCGAAGCCGCGGCCCAAGCTCGTAGTAGGATGACCATCATGAGTAAGAAAGAGAATCAGACCGAGTCCCCCTCCCCTTCGAAAGCCCCCTTAGCCGCCTCGCGTTTATGGCTCGGTGCTCTCCTCGGCGGCTTGGTTGGCTTTGCCCCGAGCCCTGATCTCGCGCCCGGACTCTGGGTCTCGCTCCTCGTATGCTTTTTGCTCTTTAGGGTGCCGCCCGTCTTTACGGTGGTAATGATCGGGGCCACCAAAGCCATCTCACTGTTCACCCTTAGCTTATCTTTCGGCGTGGGGCGTTTTCTCCTGGATGGCCCCACACAGGAGCTCTTTCGCAAGGCCCTCGACACGCCTTTCCTAGCGCTGTTTGGTTTCGAATACTACGTCGTCACGGGGGGCCTCTTCCTTGGTCTTGCAATCGGCACCCTCGTCGCGTCGCTCGCCCTTTACAGGAGGAGTGTCCCGGACGGTTCACCCAAGGCGAAAGGCGCTCTTAGGCCCCTCGGTGTTGCAGCTGCGGTCCTCCTGTTGGCGGGCCTCTTCGCTCTGCAATCCTCCGCCGCTGAAGGCATCTTGACCACCGCCGCCTCAAAGACCCTGAGCCAAGTCAACGGCTCGACGGTTGACGTTTCGGGGATTGAGCTCGACCTTGGTGAGGCCACCTTCGGTATCACGGATATCGCTTTCTCAAACCCGAAAGCGCTCAACACCGATATCTTCCGCGGCATCGAACTCAAAGCCGACCTCTCCAGCGCCGACCTGCTCACCAAACGCCTCCACATCGAGCGACTTGTGATTCGCCGAGCCAAGAGTGGCACAGAGCGCGCCGTTCCCGGAGTCCTCATCGGTGGGGAGACAACACCTGAAGTGGAGGAACCCGAAGAGGGCGAGCGCTCGATCGAAGACTACCTCAAAGACTGGGAAGTCTGGCGGGACCGACTTGCGCAGGCGCGAGGGTGGCTCGAAAAAATGGCGGAGGAAGATGACACTTCGGCCAATGAAGGCGAGACGGACGAGGAGCGCGCCGATCGAGAAGCCGAGCAATTTGGCTATGCCTCTGTCATCGCCGAGCACCTATTTACCGAAACCCCCTCACTTCGAATCGATGAGATTACAATTGAGGGTTTTGAGTTCGACTGGCTCCCCGGCGAGTCCTTTGGACTCAGCGCAAACAACGTCTCCACGCAACCTGGCCTGATGGATCAGGCCATGAGCATGTCGTTCGCAAGTAGTGGCGACCTATTCAAGCTCGCGCTCTCCCTGCCTTCGTCCCGGCTGGGCAATGCGGGTGAGTTGGACTTTTCCCTTACAGGGATCTCGATGGAATCCCTGACAGGCATGCTCAACCTCGGCGACGGTAATTCAATCGGCGGTGGTTCGGTTGACATTTCTCTTCGTGGGCCGTGGAGTTCCGGGAAGGCGGGCTACATCGATCTTCCCCTTGAGGTCTCCCTTAACAACTTCGAACTCGCGCTGGGCGGCTCGAAAAAATTTCCCGTCAGCAACCTTAGGCTACCCATCCACCTGCGTGGACCGATCGACAGCCCGAACGTTCGGGTGGACACCGCAGGGCTAACCCAATCCTTGATGGACGCAGGGCTTTCTGAGCTCGTCAACTTTGTGGACGCCGAGAAAAGCCGACTTATCGATGAGGGGAAAGCCAAACTGCAAGGTGCGCTCGATGAGCACGTGCAGGATACTTTGGGTGGACTGCTAGGTGCGGACGTCAAGATCAGTGTAGATGACCTGCTCGAGGGAAACCTCGAAGAGACACAAGCTCAGATCGAGGCTGCTGCAAAGGCGAAGGTCGAGTTGGAAGCTAGGGATCTCGCGGCTAACGAACTGGAAAAGTTGCTAGGTGACGACGCTGGAAAAATGAAGGAGCTCCTTGAGAAAGGGTCCCAAGCGGAAATCGAAAAAGCGCTCAAGGACCTGGCTACCGAAAAAGCAAAGGAACAGGGGAAAGCAGTTCTAAAGGACAAGCTCGGTGAAAAACTGAAGGGACTAGGCGGGCTGTTTGGTGGCGGTAGATAGTCGCATCCTCTCCCGGCGTGCGAGCTCGTTGGCGTAGGATCTGCCAAGTGTCTCTGCGTTTTTCTTCATCCACTCCTTGATGTCGATTCGCCCAACGCTTGAAGGTCGTGTGCGCTCTTCCTCGGTGGGTAGCAGTAGGTTTGCCATGAGTGCGCCAACCTCTTCGCGGGTCAGCGTCACGTCGTGCACCAAGCGTCCGATCAACCGTGAGGCCCATAGGCCAAACCAAGTGGGTACCGGGACAACGGGACGCCGAAGGCCCATTGCCTTTGACAACCCGCGAACCAACTCCTGATAGGTCAAGACGGTCGGTCCTACCGCTTGGACAATCTCCGAGCCCGTCGCGTTACCAGCCCGGACCGCGAGCCGGGCTAGGTCTTCTACGTGAATGGGTTGCAGTTGATACTCCCCGTCACCGAAGATCCCAAAGATGGGCAGGTGCCTCAGACTCCATGCGATGTTGTTGATCAAGATGTCCTCGCCGCCGAAGATCACTGCGGGACGAAGAATCGTATAGGGCACACCGACTTCCCCGAGAGCAGCTTCGAGCTCTGCCTTTCCACGGAAGTATTCAAAGGGGCTGTCCATTGAGGGCTGCGTGATACTGACGTGTACGATGCGCTCAACCCCCACCTTACGAGCACAGTCAAACAACAGCTTGGTGTTCCGCACGGCTTCGGCTTGGGAAAACCCGGCCTCAGAGAAACGCACCCAGTAGGTGTTATAGAGAACGCGAGCTCCTCGCATCGACCTGCAGAGCTCCTCGGGGTTAGCGAAATCTAGCGGGTAGGCAGCAACTAGATTTTCTAGCTCGTGACCAGCGCTGTCGCGCCCCGTAAGGGTCCGAACTTCTTCGCCCGCCGCAAGCAGGGCTCGAGCAATGTAGCTCCCCGAATAGCCAAAGGCGCCGGTCACGAGGTGAAAGCTGGAACTGTGTCCTCTTTTCTTCATACCTCAAGCATAGCCCAATCCATTTTCACTTTCGAGTGAAAATGGTGAAAACCTTCACTTTAGGAGTCTCATTGCCCAGGCCATAATCCTTCCCGACCTTTGGCGCCCAATTTTCTCCATCACGCCGTCTGCTGTCTCTGCGAAGTTTTTCAGCTCGGCCACCTGCGCGCGGAAGGCCTTTGACTCCGCGTCGCGCAGGCCCCGGGTTGTCTCTAGGCAGCCCACCAAAACCTCGAGCACCGGTTGCAGCTCTTTTCGTTTTCGCTCTCGCGTGATGATTTGGATTACCTTCCAGACGTCTTTTTCGCCGACGAAGTAGGCTTTCAAATCGCCCTGAATCTGTACGCGCTTCACGAGCCCCCACTCGAGGAGCTCCATGAGGTTCTTGTGGGCGTTGCCCCGGCTGATCGAGAGCTGCTCCATCACCTCGTCCGTGTTAAGGGGTTCACTAGCGATCATGAGCATGGCGTGAATCTGACTCATCGTGCGGCTAACCCCCCAAGAGGGACCAAGGTCAGCCCAAACCCGGAGGAGCTCCTCACGTGCCTCGATCAACTTAGCCGGTATCTTTTTCCCACTCATCGGCGTCAGGCTACGGCTCTTTCATCCAAAGTGCCAGAGTTACGCGGAGCCCCCTGCAGATCCATCTAAAAGAGTTGCCCCTGGCCTTCCCGTTTTGTGATCGCCTGCAATGCCGGATAAGCAGCTACGAGCTCTGGGGGTGCGGAGACCAGCTCACCCGTAAGTCCGTACTTGATTTCAATCCCGTTCACCGCCGCCTTGCCCGCGAAGTGGTTGTTGGTCACCACGTAGGTATCTCCCCCTGCGTGGGCGAGGCGCTCAGCGTAGCGCGCGAACATCGCAGAATCCTCTTCGCTGTAGAGCCAGTTGTACTTGTCGTCGCGCTCTTTTTCGGAGTCGTACCAGTCCTCCGCATTGCGACCGTGAACTCGGAGATATCCCACGGGGCCGAGGAAGTACGGAAGAGCATTGCGGTCACCAACCTGGGGCACAACCTCCTCCGAGGCGGGCATGTCGATGTGCGCTAAGTTGACGCCCTCTCCCTCAAGATAGTGCAGCGCATCCGCGCCGAACCAGCTGCGGTGGCGCAGCTCAACAACCAAGGGGAGGTTGCCCGAAAGGCGCTGTACTCGGGCGAGTCGCGAGCGCCCCGCCGCATCGTTCTCGAACCCCTGGTGGAACTGGGCCAGCGCAACGCCCAGCTTTCCCGCATTTGTCATCGGCTCGAATGTCCGGCGAAACTGAAGCGCCTCACTCTCGCCTATTTCGCCGTGGGTGAAGTCCCGATGCAGCTTGATACAAAATCGAAAGTCCCTCTGATCAGCAACCAGGTCGACCCACTTCTCTACATGCTCAACTCGAGGGAGCGCATAAAAGCTGCTGTTGATCTCGATGCAATCGAAGTAGCGTGCCAGGTAGGAGAGAGGGTGAAAATTCGGTCCGCCACTTCGTGGGTAGACTCTGCCTTTCCAGTCTGCGTAGGACCACCCCGCAACGCCCACGCGGATCACGACTGCTTCTCGGCAGAGTCCTCAACATAGGGGTCCCAGTGCTCGGCGAAATCTTCCTCTGGCCAGTCTGGCCTTACGCCGAGCTCTTGAAATCCCCTACGCTCCGCTGAGAGGAGGGCCGTTCGGAAATCACGAACGGCGGCCTTCAGGCCCTCGTCATCGGCATCGCGCGGAACAAAAATTGGCGGCTCATAAACCACGGCCACCTTAGAGCCCCACTTGGGGATAGTGAAGCGGTCCCATGAGTTCACTCGCCATGCGGGTTCAGCGACAAAGCCACAGGGAAGAATCGGGTAACCCGTAGCTCGAGCAAGCCAAACCACACCTGCCGACCCAGAGTGCCTTGGTCCTCGCGGCCCATCTGGAGTGACTACAATTATTCCCCCGACCCGCAGACTGCGAAGCATCTCGCGAAGTGCCTTTGCCCCGGTCCGACTCGACGACCCGCGAAGGACGCTCATCCCAAACTTGGGCAGCAGGGTGTTCATCAAATCGCCATCCTTACTCGGAGAGACGAGCACCTTAAACGGGTAGCCGTCGTGATGGGGCAAGCCTGCGATCATCCGCCCGTGCCACAACGTCCATAGGCACCCCTTTGCAGAGAGCACCTCATCGAAGTTTGACTGATCGATGACGGTTACATCCCAAGACTTGGCAAGTCTCCGCAAAACAATCGGCGCCACAAAGGGCATGAGATAGGAGCCGACCTTTCGTCTCGCACGCCGGATGGACCTTTTTATTTTCTTGGGGAGCACGGGCGCATTCTAAGCAAAGAGTGGGACGTTCGCGATGTCGACTCGCCTCTACGGCAAGATGTCGTCACCCGCACCACCACCATCAAGCCCGTCGGGGCCAAAGGAATAGAGCGCATAATCTCCAGTGGAGAGCAGGGCGTAGTGGAGCGCGTTACCCCACCCATCTACCGGAACCTTCGACTCGCCTATGTATCCATTCGGGTAGGCCTTGGATGGTTTCAGCAGGAATTCTAGGGACGATGGATTGCTTCCCATCTCGAGGGAGTACAGCAGAAGGCCAACCTCGATCACCGGGAAAGCGACCCTCGTGTCAAATTCAGCGAGGGGCATATTGATGGCGATTTCGAACTCCACCGCATCCCTCTCCTCAACCACTGTCCATGGTTCTGGAGCGAAGATTTCCTGCCAAGAATTTCCCGTCGCGAAATACAGTGCCGCAACCCCGCCCCCGAGTGCAAGCATGATCGGCTCTGGACCGAACGCGCTCTCTTTGTGAGTTCTAAGGACTCCGTCTTGCAGCGTTGTCTCGCTGAACGACGGGGCAATGTGCCTCGAAAAGATCGAGGCAGAAGGTAGCGCACCGAAGATCTCTTGGGGAAGATCGATACCCGCAGAGAGCATTCCGGAAAGCGCTAGACCACCCTTGTAATAGGACGAAAGGATATTGCCCAAATCGAGATAGCCAGCACTTCTCAAATTCTCTGGTACCTCTCCCTCTTCGCCGAGTATGCGAGTAAACAAGGGGTGGCTACCGCGTTCATAATCCTCGCCTTTCGCCCGGCGACGGATCTCGCGCTTTATCAGTATCGAAGAATTGGTAATCCAAAGCTTCCCATCCAGCACCGCAAAGGTCGGTGTAAGGCCTACGGGAATCCCTACATTAAGAGATGTGTAGCTCGTCCCCTTATAGGGCCGGCGAGATACCGAGAAGTCGCTCTCAAGCTCAACCAACTTGTCGCATAGAGCGTCGAGGGCCTTCATCAAGTCCCCCTCGTTCGTAACGGGAACGATGGCAAAAAGTTCAGGGATAGAGATTCCGCTCACCGGGCTGGCCCAAAACGCAAACTCGTTGCCAAGGTTGTCCACCAAGTCTCTTGTGAGATCTACACCGAGGCCACGCGCAAGTTGGGTGACGTCACTGTCCTCGCCTACCAGGCTAAGGAACAACTCCCACATTCCGCGCGGGTTCATCGCGCCGGTCTGCACAAACACGGCGTCATTTGGAATCCACTCAGCAACATTAGCTAAGGAAGCTACGGTGTTGATTTGGCTAGGGGAGGCGCTGGTGCAGCTGTCCGATTGATACAAGCCATTTGAGATGCGCGTGACCCAGCCACCCTTAGATCCCGAGACACCCATGAAGTCGAGAATGGCCTGGCTGGCGGTGGGCTCTGCTTCCGACTTGGATGCAGACATCGCTGTGTTGACGAAGCCCCTCCAAGCCACCACTCCCTGTCCTCCAGATGTGTGCGTCATTGCTTTTTGGTAGCTCTCGGTTGCTGCCAAGCTAGTCGGTGCGACCTCGCCAGCTAAGGTCTTCTGGATCGGGTCGGTAAGCTCTCGGCCCTGGATCATTCCGAAAGTCGCGAAGGTCCGGTTCTCCACCATTTGCAAGCTGAACTCGATCGGCGGTGCTCCCCCTGGGCCTCCAAGGTCCTCGGGAGCCACTCGAAACGAGGTCGGTGGAAACGGGGGCGGGACCGCGCCCTCCATGGGCTTCAGAATGGTCATCTGAAGAAAGGGAAGGTTCGCCTGCGCTTGTGCATACAGCATGCCAAGCAGTGGGGCCACGTGCTCGGGATGGTGCCATTCGACAACAAGCTCCAAACCTACAAGTGAGGCTACGCGGGAAATCGCTAATGGGACGAGCTCGTCATACGCGCCCAGGTCTTGGTCCCCTCCAACACCTCCAAGCACTCCATCTTCGCCCAGAGCCTGGAGCGTAAAGGTTCCATCGTGGCCTGGCTTGTAGTCGAAGCGGCGACCATAGGAGTCCAAGAGAAGGTACTCTCCCAAACCGAGGGCGTCGAGGTCTCTCGGCAGAGCTCCCGTGCTTAGGTAGTCGCCTTCGATTCGGTCGCAGAGAAACTCCAAGTCGGCTTGCTGAGACGATGTGACAAAAGTGCGGAACTCATCAACAAGTGCGTCGAAGGCACCCTCGTCAAGGGACGCTGAAAACGACACGCCTTTGACGTTTCCGAGCAAGGCGAGAGCTTGTTTTAGTTCTGGAGCTTGCAGCTGCTCAAGCGCTTGCTCGGGACTTGAAAATCCAGCGATCTCCAAGAGACCGGCCAACTCCTTATCCATCGCAATTTTAGCAATAGCTGTCTCCCGCCAAGCTCCAACAAAGGATGCAACGTCGGGGATATCGACAAAGAGTTCTGCTTTGGATGTGTGCAGGCCGGCGTTGTCCTGGGGCACACAAAATACAGAGGCGGCGGAGAGAATTAGATGGATAAGCATAGAGGTTCAGCGGCGCGATCTAGATGCCCGCGAATGCGCGGAGCTCCGTTTCGGCATCTTGCAGTGCACCCTCTAGGGCGCGCAGTTCTGATTCGATTGGGTCGCCCTTCTTGAAGGCGGCCTTGAAGGCGGCGTGCTTGGCTTTCACCTCTGCGTTGTCGCCATCGAGCATGTAAGAGACCACCAGTCCTGACTCGTTCAACAGTTTGGCGGACTGGTCGGGGTTGTCGACCGTTAAGTTCATTTTGAAGATTGTGCTCAGTGCGTCGCAGCCTCCTCGAATGTTAGAAACGGACCACTTGCGCATGGCCGCCTGATCGCCCCCATCTTTGTTGAGGTAGTAGCGCTCGCAATAGCTAGCCGTTCCGTAGCGAAGCCAATCGGGAAGTTTCTTTTCACTTAGGAAGCTGCCCAGGTCGAACTTGCCGTCTTTCTTCATTCGCACGATTGCGCGAGGACTTGGGTCGAGAGCTTCGACAAGTGAGAGGGCGGCGGCGTGCCGCGCGAGGAGCCGACCAAAACTGTTCCCGGCATCACTGCTTGCATCCCAATAGGCAACGCCTGCTCCCATGTGGTTCCCCGACTCAGTGTCGAACCAAACCTCACCGAAGTAAGCCCCATGGACAGAAGACAAGCCACGCAGCTCTGTGGGTTGAACTCCAAAACTCGGGTTGCCGGAAGCAAACGTTCCGTACTGGCTTGTGCTCCGCAGAAGAGCAAAGACTACGGGATCAATCGGGACCCGCCCCAATACACGAACGAAGTCGGGGACGATACTTGCCGCCTCCTCCAACGCCTTCAACGCCACCGAGCGATCGGCAGTTGTGTAGATCTGGAATCGACCATCGTAGGAGGGGATTTTCCAAAAACGCTCCGAAAGGCTGTGGTAGCGATTCGCATCGCTTTCGGTCTTCCACTCTTCCCCGCACTTGAATTTTCCGGCGTCCGCCTCGGCAACTTCCTCGGGAGAGATCCACATCAGGTCGTGTCGGACAAAACCCTTGTTTATGAACTCAAGGTCACTTGCGTTCACCCAATTTCCGTCGGGGTCCTTGGCCATGCCCTTCTCTAGCCGCTCCACGTCATCGGGGTCAACCCACTCCCCCTTGTACTTTACGAATCCAGCAGCCTTGGCTGCCGCATCTTCTTTTTTGGCCTTATAGGCCTCGTACTTCTTCTCGGTCTTGAACCACTGATCGTCGTAGAAAATGTGCCCGCTAGCTTCACGGGCCCCTTTGTGGTCGGGGTCTAGGCTGAGGATCTCCCGCAAGACCTTGCGGTCCTCCTTCTGTAGCTTGAAGGACTCGCAGTAGTTGTGGACAAGCCACAGCTTGGCTACGTCTCCTTCAGCTGCAGCGAATCGTTTTTCAAACTCCTCTTTCGCATCCTGCACGACGCTTGAAGTCACAGGGGTCGAGGTTGCCAAGGGCTGGGGAGAAGGCGAAAAGCTAAGAAGGACGGCTAATAGGGCGGCGTTCATAATGAAGATTCGGGTGAGGGATCCGGACCGGGAGGGCATCAGGGTATCGTCCTGGGCTTGCTTTCCATGCCCCTCTGCGGTCCAAGAACCCTTTTCATCGCAAATTAAATGGAGAGAACGATAAGATGCTCCGCTTCCAAGCCTGGGCACGCCGCCCCACAAAGCTCAACCCACACCAGAAACATGGCTGATCACAAGGCCCCCACACAAGTCGTAATCGCTCCCTACGAGGAGACCTCTCAGCTTCAAAAGTTGGTTTCCACCTACGCGATGCCGTTTTTCGTCGTCGCCTTGGTCGCCACGGTTTTCATTCTTTGGAACCAGACCCGCCAAGAGAACAAGAAGCAGGAGCTCGACAAGAGCTGGAACCAATTGGCAGCCCAGGTCACCATGGCAACGATTGGAACCGGCGGGCAATTGCCCTCACCTGGAACCCTTGGAGCCCTAGCTGAGAACCTTAGGGACACCTCCGCGGGTGCCTGGACCAAAGCTCTCGAGGTCAGGAGCTTCATTGAGAGTGAAGATTGGTCTGGCGCAGAAGCCGCACTGGCTCAACTCGAACAAGATTACCCGAATCACCCAATCGTTCGGGACACCCTTCCTATTGGTGAGGAAGGGGCCCTAGAGAGCATGGCCGTCCAGCTGCGAAGTTACATCGAGAGCGAGCGAGCGTTCGTCGATGCCAATCCTGGCCTCTTCCAGCTAGCAGCGCTCCCCGAGGGATCCCCTAGAGTAAAAATCACCACCAGCGCTGGCGATATCATCGTGGGGCTCTTCGAAGACCGGGCCCCGGAGCATGTGGCAAACTTCATCAAGTTGGCATCAAGTGGGTATTATGATGGCACCAAGTTCCACAGAACGATCCCTGGCTTCATGGTGCAGGGAGGCGATCCAAACACGAAGTCTGGTGACCCATCGACCTGGGGTCAGGGTGGCCCCGAATACAAGATTGCGCAAGAGCCCAACAACCTCTATCACTTTAAAGGAGTCCTGGCGATGGCGAAGATGCCCGGTGATTCCGAGAGTAGTGGAAGCCAATTTTACATCACGACGGGTACCCCCCACCACCTAGATGGCCAACACACCGTTTTTGGCGTTCTGCTTGAAGGGGCTGATGTGGTTCGGATCATCGAAAACGCGCCGGCGAATGCGGACACTTCGCTCCCAGAAGAGCCGACGACGATAACGGAAATGACCATTCTCTAGGGACCCGTTACAGGTGTCTCTCCCCGAGACCTATCTCCCGTGGGATAACAAGGACAAAGACACCTAGCACAGTATGCGGGCTTGCCAAAAGGTCCTACAACCTAAGAAGAGAGGGGCGCCCCCACCAGCTGGTGGGGGCGCCCCTCTCTTCTTGTCCTAACCCCCGGCATCGGCAGGAGGGAGGTCACTTATCGGCATTGCAACTTCCTAGACTTCCTGGCGCGGGGCGATCACGTCATAGATACGCTCCAAGTCATCTCTATTGAAATAATGGATCACGATCTGGCCCTTGTACTTGGGCCCGTTCTTTAAAGTGACCTTGGTGCCCAGGGATTCGCGGATGCGATCCTCCATCGCCTTGGCCCATGGAACCAGGGCTGGCTCCGCGGGGGCGGCACTGGCCTCGGGCATAACCTCTTTGGGAACGCCCAACTCACGCACCAAGACTTCTGTTTGCCGAACAGATAAGTCCTGCCTAATGATTTGATCGGCGAGGGCGTCTTGAGCCTCGGAACCTTGAAGGCCAAGAAGGGCCTTGCCGTGCCCCATCGTGAGCTGCTCGGACGCAACGCATAGCTGTACTTTGTCGGATAACTCCAGTAAGCGGACAAGGTTCGCGACCGAAGAGCGCTTCAGGCCGACCCTGTCAGCAACTTCAAGCTGGGTCAACCCGAGTGCATTCATCATCTCCCGATAAGCAAGACCACGCTCGATGGGGTTTAGATCCCGACGCTGAACGTTCTCGACGAGGGCCAACTCAAGCATGTCCGAATCCGAGACAGACTCCCGAACGACAGCCGGAATGGAGGTCAGGCCTGCCAGGCGGCTCGCTCGCCAGCGCCGCTCGCCTGAAACCAACTGGAATCCATTTTCGATCCGCCTTACCACTACGGGTTGCATGACACCATGGGCCAGAATACTATTGCGAAGCTCTTCTAGCCCGCTAGGATCAAATACACGCCTTGGCTGAAATGGGTTCGGTCGCACCTCGCTCACTTTGACGGAGTTTTCGGAGGCAATCGGTGTGGGGTCTTGAATAAGGGA
>ERZ889078.873-NODE-873-length-25649-cov-6.163906_pt1 | contig 25649 bp, 23 predicted proteins | sample MGYA00521266_ERZ889078 | MGnify/ENA primary metagenome ERZ889078 (study PRJEB32303, sample SAMEA104408618) | aquatic metagenome | biome: Brackish water; feature: Pelagic; material: water | place: Baltic Sea | collected 2014-06-16T06:34:00 | depth 76,534 m ...
GGTGCGCAATGTGACGACGGATGTGATGAACCGGGGCTTTCTGCGCGAGGATGGCAATTCGATCTTCATCTTTGAGGTGGCAGGCCTGTGCATCGGCCATTTGGGCCATTTGCACCACATCCCCGATGCCGCGCAGTTTGCATCGATCGGGCGACTGGATGTGTTGATGGTGCCGGTTGATGGCGGCTATACGCTGGATTTGCCGTCGATGATGCAGGTGGTGCGGCGGTTGCGATCTTCGGTCGTCTTGCCGATGCATTGGTTTTCTGGGGCCTCGCTGGAGGTGTTACTGGCCGAAATGGCGGCGGAGTTTGACGTGGTCCGCCCGGAGTTGAGCCAGATCGACCTGTCGCTGTCGCGCCTGCCGGGGCGGCCTACGATCATCGTGTTGGAGCCTGAATTCCTGCCGTAACAGCCGGGCCTTTCATCGCCCCCTGCGGCGCGGTATTGGAGGGGTGACATAGGAGGCCCAATGCTCAACCCCGCCGACCCCGCCTTTTTGCAGCATTTATCCGCGCTATTGCCCGAAGGCAGCCTGCGCGCACCGGAGCCGCGCGATCTGGCCGATCCGCGTGGGCGGATCGGCGGGCAGGCGGGGGCGGTGGCACGGCCACGCTCGGCGCAAGAGGTGTCAACCATTTTGCGCGCTTGCAATGCCGCGCGGGTCGGCGTTGTGCCCCTTGGGGGTGGCACGGGGCTGGTGCTGGGGCAGGTGATGGGGGACGGCCCACTGCCGCTTGTGCTGTCGCTGGAGCGGATGGCTGCGCTGCGCGGCGTGTACCCGGAGGAAAACGTTTTGGTGGCCGAGGCGGGCGCGACCTTGGCGCAGGTGCAGGCGGCGGCGGAAGATGCGGGGCGGCTCTTTCCGCTCTCGCTGGCCAGCCAGGGCAGCGCGCGGATCGGGGGCAATCTTTCGACCAATGCAGGCGGCGTGAATGTGCTGCGCTATGGCAACACGCGCGATCTGTGCCTGGGGCTGGAAGCGGTCTTGCCCAGCGGCGAGATCTGGCATGGCCTCAAGCGGTTGCGCAAGGACAACACCGGATACGATCTGCGCAACCTGCTGATCGGGGCGGAGGGCACATTGGGCGTGATTACCGCCGCCAGCCTGAAGCTCGCGCCGATCCCGGCCGCGACCGGCACGGCGTTGATGGTGGTGCCAAGCCCTGCCGCGGCGCTAAAACTGCTGGCCATGGCACAGGCGCGGCTGGGGGGGCTGATCTCGGCTTTTGAGTTGATCGCGAAGATGGGTCTCGATTTTCTGGCCGAAACCATTCCGGAACAGCGCCAGCCATTTGCTAATCACCCGGAATGGATGGTGCTGATTGATCTGGGCCTGCCAGAGGGCCTGCACCCCGGCGAGGCGCTGGAGGCGTTGTTTGAGGCGGGGGCCGAGGCCGGGCTGGTGCTTGATGGCCTTATCGCGCAATCTCAGGCGCAGCGGGCGGAATTCTGGGCGATCCGCGAGAATATCCCCGAAGGCAACCGCCGCATCGGCGCGATCTCCAGCCATGATATTTCGCTGCCACTGAGCGAGATCGCGGGCTTTATCGCCGCGGCGGGGCCCGCACTTGCAACGCTTGGTCAATGGCGGATCAACTGCTTTGGCCATCTGGGTGATGGCAACCTGCATTACAACGTCTTTCCCGCGCCGGCCCAAAGCCGTGCGCAGCATGAAAACAGCCGCGAGGCGATTAAGACGCTGGTGCATGATATGGCCCATGCGCGGGGTGGCTCGGTCAGCGCCGAACATGGTATCGGGCGGCTGAAAGTGGATGATCTGGAGAAATATGGCGACCCGGTCAAGCTTGCCGCCATGCGCGCGATCAAATCTGCCTTGGATCCGAATGGCATCATGAATCCGGGTGCTGTGCTTAGGTTGCCCTAATTGCTTCATCTTTAGGAAAATACTCAATACTATCGCTGCCATGACGCGGGAGCATGCAGAGCCAAGCTCTCGTGAAAAACAGCATCAAAAACAAATCGCCCCCGAAACAAATAGCCCCGCCGGGGTGAACCGGCGGGGCTGGGGTTTGGGGTTGAGTGGTCACGTGTTTTGCAAGCAGCGACCGGTCATCCCGGTTCCTTTGTTTTAGGGTGATTCCGTTACCAAAAGGTTACCAAGCGTATTTCTCGAAGCGAGAATCTAGCGCAACCAATGCCTCACAGCCCTTCAAAGGAGCAAAGGGTGTGTACTTCCATGCCCAACGCCTCCAGCTTCTTGCGGCCGCCAAGCTCCGGTAGGTCCACCACGAAGGCGCAACCGATCACTTGGGCGCCAAGGCGCTCAATTAGCTTGATCCCGGCCTCTGCCGTGCCGCCTGTGGCCAGCAGATCATCCACCAGCAACACCTTTTCGCCCGGCAAAAACGCATCGTCATGCACCTCCATCACCGCCTCGCCATACTCCAGCTTGTAATCTTGCGCGATGGTGCGGCCCGGCAGTTTGCCCTTTTTGCGGATCGGCACGAAGCCGGTCGAAAGCTGATGCGCAACGGCCCCGCCCAGAATAAAGCCCCGCGCCTCCAGCCCTGTCACCTTGTCAATCCGCATCCCGGCATAGGGCGAGAGCAACTGGTCAATCGCCATGCGAAACCCGCGCGGGTCGGCAAACAGGGTGGTGACATCGCGAAACAAAATCCCCTCATGCGGGAAATCGACGATGGTGCGGATGTAGTCTTTGACGGTTTTTGTCATGGGCTGCTTTCAAGGAAATGGGGCATTATTGAGGGGAGGATCGCTTCAGCCAAGCACCCGCCCGGCCACAGCATCAAGCTTGGTCAGAAGTTCAGGGTCGCGCGCAGAAGGGGCGGTCATTATGGCATGCTCCAGCGCTCGGTCGCAGCCATGCGGGCAGGGCGCGCGGGCGGCACCCAGCAATGCGGGCAGGCGGGCGAGCATATCCTTGGCATGGCCGGAATTGGCGGTGAGCGTGGCGATGACCTCGGCCACATCCACCACGCCATGGGCCTCGTGCCAGCAGTCATAATCGGTGACCATCGCGACGGAGGCATAGCAAAGCTCGGCCTCGCGGGCCAGTTTTGCCTCGGGCATATTGGTCATGCCGATCACATCGGCCCCCCAGGCGCGATACATCCGCGATTCGGCGAGGGTGGAAAATTGCGGGCCTTCCATTGCCAGATAAGTGCCGCCGAAATGCACGCGCACCCCGGTTGCGGCTTGTGCGCAGGCCGTGCCAAGCCGGGGGCAGGTGGGGTGGGCCACCGAGACATGCGCAACACAGCCGGTGCCAAAAAAGGATTTTTCGCGCGCGAAGGTGCGGTCGATGAATTGATCAACAATGACGAAATCACCCGGCGCAAAGTCTTCACGCAATGATCCGCAGGCCGAGACAGAGATGACATCAGTGCAGCCTAGCCGTTTGAGCGCATCAATATTGGCGCGGTATGGCACATCGGTGGGCGAAAGCCTGTGCCCGCGCCCATGCCGGGGCAAAAACGCCATTGGCACGCCCGAAAGACGCCCCACGAGTACCTGATCGGATGGCGCACCCCATGGGGTCTTGACCTTGACCCAGCTTGCGCCTTCCAACCCGTCAATTTCATAAAGGCCCGAACCGCCAATAACGCCGATCATGGTTTTCATGGCTGGTTTCCTCTCGCCCAACGGGCTGTTTCGGGGGCAGGATAAACGCAGCCGCGACCAGCGAAAAGTCCTAATCCACAGGGCAATGGTGATTGCCCCGAAGGGGGGGCTATGCTACGCGCGATTTGGAATTCTGCAGGGGGGAGGCGCCTTTGTATCGGTTGGAAGAAGAGACCGAAGCCGACTGGTGGGAGGTCGAGGCGCTGTATGACCTGTGCTTTGCGCCGGGGCGCACGGCGCTTTCATCTTATCGGCTGCGCGAAGGTGTGCCGACCATTGCCTCGCTGTGTTTGGTGTTGCGCGATGCGGATGGCACGCTGGCCGCCGCGATCCGCCATTGGCCGGCCAAGGTGGCAGGGCGCGATATTTTGCTTTTGGGACCGATCGCAGTGCACCCGACCCGGCAGGGCGAGGGCTTGGGGGCGCTGCTGATCACCGAAAGTCTGGCGCGCGCGCGCGGCCTTGGCTGGGCGCGGGTGCTGTTGGTGGGCGATGCGCCCTATTATCGGCGCTTTGGCTTTTCCAGACTGGAGGGCGTGGTGATGCCGCCCCCCACCAACCCGGACCGCGTCTTGGGGATTGAGCTGCGCGATGGTGCCTGGGAGGGCGTGGCGGGAGAAGTGACGCGCGCGCAGGGCTAAGCCCGCGTGATCACGCTTGTTTTGCTGCGCGCGCGGCCCTACCTATCAGTTATGCAAGAAACCGCGCCCAGCACTTTGCCCGCCCCGCTGACCCCCGATCCGGGGCCGGTGATTGCTGCTTTGGCGGCACGGCAAATGCGGGCGAATGGCCCCTTGATGCGGATCATCAACAAGTTTGGCGGCGTGATCGAAGACCAGATGGCGCATTTGCCCGATGGCGCGCGCGCACAGATTGAGCGGGTGACGGCGCAGGCGTTGCGCCGCGCGGTGACGCTGGCCGACCGGGGCCGCCATGCGCCCGATTTCGGGCCGCGCGGCGCGCCTGTGCTGGCGGCGCTGACCGGGGCGCTTGGTGGCGCGGGCGGGATTGCCACCGCGCTGGCCGAACTCCCGGTGACGGTGACGGTTATCTTGCATGCGATTTTGCACGCGGCGCGGGCCGAGGGGTTTGACACCAGCCTGCCCGAAGTGCGGGCCGAGGCGTTGCGCGTGCTGTCTTCCGGCGGGCCTTTGGATGATGACGACGGGATCAACACTTCATTTCTTGGCGCGCGCATGACATTGACGGGGCCAGCCTTGCACAAGCTGTTGGCCAAGATTGTACCGGGCTTTGCCAGCGTGCTTAGCCAGAAGCTGGCAGCGCAAGCGGTGCCGGTTTTGGGTGCGGTGACGGGGGCTGCGCTGAACGCGGCCTTCCTGACGCATTACCGCGAATTGGCGCATATCCGTTTTGGACTGCTACGCCTGAGCATTCTGCACGGAGCCGTACCTGTACGCGCGGCGTTTGAGGCCGAATTGAAGGCGCGCGAATTGGCGAAGTAGCCCGGATTTTTCCTAGCCTTTGATCCCGTAGCGGGCCATTTTATCGGCAAGCGTGCGGCGCGGGATGCCTAAGGCTTGGGCGCTGCGTTCTACCGATTGGTTGAAACGTTCCAATGCGGCGATGATTTCGCGTGTTTCATATTCGGCAACCCGCTCCGGCAGGGTCTCACCTTTTGGCGTATCATCGGGCATGTCGAAACCGAGGCCAAGGACGAGGCGTTCCGCCGCTGTTTTCAACTCCCGCACATTCCCCGGCCAATCACGGCGCATAAGATCGCGGCGCAGGCTGATCGAGATGTTCGGCTCTGTGCGGCCATAGCGGCGGGCGGCAAGGCTGGTGTAATGCGCAAAAATCAGAGCGATGTCGGGGCCAAGGCCTCGCAGGGGGGGGGCAGCGAAAGCTCTGCGCCCGCAAGGCGATAGTAGAGATCGGCGCGGAAGGTGCCAGCCGCAATGGCCGCGCGCAGATCGGTTTTGGAGGTGGTGAGGATGCGGATATCCAGCGGGCGCAGATGGTTCTCGCCAATGCGCTCAACCTGGCGTTCCTGAAGCGCGCGCAGCAGTTTGGTTTGCAGCGGCAGCGGCATCGCCTCCACCTCATCAAGCACCAGCGTGCCACCATTTGCGGCTTCCAGCTTGCCGGGTTTTTCCCGCGCGCCGGGGAATGCGGCGGCGGCATGGCCGAAGACCTCCAGCTCAAACAAGGCTTCGGGCAGGGCTGCGCAGTTGAGCGCGATATAGGGGCCTTGCGCGCGCGGCGAGGCGGCGTGCAGCGCGCGGGCGGCAAGCTCTTTTCCGGTCCCGGTTTCGCCTGTCAGGATCACATCGACATCCAGCGGCGCAAGTGCGGTGATACGGTCGCGCAGGGTGGCGATGGCCGGGCTTTCGCCCAGAATTGCACCGGATTTCTGCGTCAGTTCCTTTTGCAGCCGCACCACTTCATCCCGCGTGGCCTTGGCCCTGAGCGCGCGGGCGAGGACCGAGAGCAGATGCGCCGCATCATAGGGTTTTTCCAGAAAATCCTCGGCTCCGGCCTGAATGGCGCGCACGGCCTGCACCACATCGCCATGCCCGGTGAGCATAATAACGGGCGTATCCAGCCCCTGCCCGGTGATCGCTGACAACAGGCCCATGCCATCCATCCCCGGCATCCGCAGATCGGTGAGAATGGCATCGGGCGGGGTGGCAATGGCGGCCTCTACCGCGTCTTCGGCACGCAAAAAGCCAAAGGCTATATGGCCGCCAACCTCGACCAGATCGGTGAGGGCGGCAAGGTGGTCGGCGTCATCATCGACGACAAAAACGCTCATGCGGCGGTGCCTTGTTGTTGGGCGGGGGTGGGCAGCGACAGGGTGACCTCGGTGCCTTTGCCGGGGGTGGAGCTGATGCCGATCGTGCCGCCAAACTCCGTGATAATGGCTTGTGATATGGAAAGGCCGAGGCCAAGCCCTTCGCCGCTGATCTTGGTGGAAAAGAACGGCTCGGCCACGCGGGGCAGATCGGCGGGGGCAATCCCGGTGCCGGTATCCGATACGCGGATGGTGGTAAGGTTGCCGTCGGCACCGCAGGTGATAGTGATCTGGGCGTCTTTGCAGCCCTCAACCGCATCAAGGGCGTTGAGCAGCAGGTTGACCATAACCTGCTCCATCCGGATAGCGCCTGCGCGCAGGTGCAGGGGCGCGGTGGGGGCGACAAATTGCGGGGTCACGCCCACGGCCTTGGCACGGGGGGCCACCAGATCCATCGCGTTTTCAACGATCTGGCCGACACTCACCAAGGCCAGTTCGCCCTGTTCCTTGCGGCTGAAGCTTTTGAGATGTTTGGTCGTACGCTGCATCCGTCGTACAAGGCCGCGCACGGTACTGATGCGGGTTTGGGTTTTTTCCTGGCCTTTGGGCAGGGCGAGTTCGGCAGCGCCTAAGGTGGCCTCCATCGCGGCCAATGGCTGGCTGATTTCATGCACGATGGCGGCGGACATGCGGCCAAGGGCGGCCATTTTCTCGGAATGGATCAGGCCCTCTTGGGCTGCACGCAGCTCGGCCTCGGTTTGGCGGCGGGCCTGAACCTCATGCGCGAGGTCGCGGGTGCGTTCGGCCACGCGGGTTTCCAGCAAAGCATTCTGGCGCAGGCGCAGGGCGACGAGCTGGCGGCGCTGGTTGGTGATTTTGGCCAATCCGGTGGCCAGCAGTGCCAGCAGGGCTGCACCAAAGGCGGAAAGGGTCGCGGTGGTCGTGACGGAGGCAATGGGCGCGCCAGTCAGTAAGGTCCAGCCATCATCGGTGAGAGGTCGGGTGCGGATCAGCATCAGGCCGCTGGCCGATTGGGCACGGTCGGGCGCGGTGAGGATGGCATTTGCAGCGCTCAGATCAATGCCGTCATAGGTGCGCGTGTCGCGGATGCGCGCCAGCGTTTCCGGGGCCAGTGGCAATGTCGGGTGATACAGCCATTCGGGCGCGCCGGACAGGAAGGCAACGCCGTCCTGATCCAGAATCGCGGTGGCAAGGCCCGCGCGTGACCACGTGGCTTGCAGGGGGGTCATATCGACTTTCACCACAAGCACGCCGCGCGCCGCGCCAAACTCCACCGGGCTGGCGAGAAAATAACCGGGAATTCCGGTGGTGACGCCGATGGCATAAAAGCGGCCATGCTGGCCCGACATGGCGGCTTTGAAATAGGGGCGAAAGCTGTAGTTTAGCCCGACAAGACTTTGTTCTGTATCGTAGTTTGAGGCAGCGACGGTGGTTCCTTCGGCATCCATCAAAAACAATTGCGCGGCCCCCGAATGCGCGCCGATCTTGGCGAGATATATGTTCGCTGCGTCAATGTTGCTGGGGTGTTGCGGGGCTGCGAGGGCGGCGAGGATGCGGGCATCTTGCGCCGCAATACCGGGGAGCGAGCCAAAGCGCGCAACTTCCGTTTCCACGGCGCGGGCCGTCAGGATCAGGGATTGGTCGAGCTGGGTGCGCAGGGCCGCTTCGCTGGCGCGCTGGACGAAGTGATAGGCCAGGAGGGCGGCGCAAAGCGCAAGGGCGATGGCCGCCAGAAAGGTGCGCGCGCCTGTCATTGGGATGCGACGCCCAGAAGGCGGTCCGCGATATGATGCGCGATGGGAATGGCGGATGTGGCCGCAGGCGAGGGAGCGTTGCAGACATGCAGGCTGTGGCGGGTATCGACAAAGAGAAAGTCGTCGATGATGCGCCCGTCGCGGGACACGGCCTGGGCTCGGATACCCGATTTATAGGGCGCAAGATCGGCCAGCGTGATCCGGGCGCAGTATCGTTGCACCTTTTTCAGATAGCGGCGGGCCAGCAGTGCCGAGCCAAGTTCATCCATCGCAGAGCCTGCATTGCGGGCCAGCAGCCGCCAAAAACCGGGATAGCTGAGGGTTGCAGCCAGATCGGTGAGGTTGAGGCTGGTTTTGGCATAGCCCTCGCGCGCGCCTGCCAGCACAGCAGAGGGGCCGACGGTAAAGCCGCCGTTCATCTTGCGCGTCAGGTGGACACCAAGGAAGGGGCGTTCGGGGTCCGGGATCGGATAGATCAGATGTTGAACCAGATCGGCGGGCTGGTTCTTGATGGCGAAGTAATCGCCGCGAAACGGGATGATGCGGAAATCCACCTGCGCGCCAAAGCGGGTTGCCATGCGGTCGGCCTGAAGCCCGGCGCAAAACACGGCTTTTCCCGCAGAAATCACACCGGAGCTGGTTTGCAGCGTAACGCCTTGGGCCGTTTCATCGCCGCCCGTGACGCGGGTGCCAAGGCGCAGGGTGCCGCCGCGCGCGGTAAACAGCGCGGCCATTTTCAGCGCCACCTCGCCAAAATCGACGATGCCGGTGCTGGGGGACAGCAGCGCGCCGGTGGCGGAGATATTGGGCTCCAGTTTGCGGGCCTCTTCCCCGGTCAGCCGTTCAATTGCGATGCCGTTGGCGCGGGCGCGGACCTCCAGCGCCTCCATCCGGGGGATTTCGGCGGCGTCGGTGGCCACGATCAGCTTGCCGCAGGTTTGTGTGGGAATGTCGTGCTCGGCGCAAAATTCGCGTGTGGCGGCAACGCCTTGCGCGCAAAAGCGGGCCTTGAGGCTGCCGGGCGCGTAGTAAACGCCGGCATGGATCACGCCGGAGTTGCGCCCGGATTGGTGCCGTGCGGGCTGGGGCTCTTTTTCCAGCAGGGTGATTTTGGCTTTGGGGTGGCGGGATTGGAGCTCTATCGCTGTGGCGAGGCCGACGATGCCGCCGCCGGTGATGGCGAAATCAGTGGTTTGGCTGGGCATGGCGCGGCGTTCCTATGGATTGGTTATGCTGGCAAAGGCCGGGAGTTTTGCGCCTGTCTCTAATTGGGATTGAACCAATGGCGCTGAATGATCGATCCCCCGCAGGATGTTTCTACCGAAAAGAAAGCGGGGGAGGGAACTCATTTTTTTGCGCATGGTTTGACGGTGATGGGCGCGCCGGGGTTGGCGCCAAGTTCGGTGCAAGTGGTTGCGGTGCAAAAGCTCCAACCTGCGCCAGTGGCCCCTGAGGCGGCGAGGGTGAGGCTGGGCAGGGTAGTCATTGGTTCCCAGACCCACCAACCATCTTCAAGCCGGGCATCATCGGCGGGTTCCATCCCCGCGCCAGAGCCTTTGATTGCAACGTGGGTAAGGGTGAGGGCGTGGTCTTGCACCCGCCAGTTTTCGACCCATTCGATTTTTTCGACCGAATGGGTCCAGCGCAAGGTGAAATCCGGGTTGGTGAGGGCGAGTGTTGCCGCCCCCACCATTAGGCAGATGCTCATGCGGCGGCCTTTTTGCGCAACCACATAGCGGCGGCGAAGGCGGCGACGAGGGCAAAGCCGATCTCATCCGTGATGGGCAGTGCGGCGATAAGCGTGCCTGCCGCGACCACGGCCAGTACGCGTTCCCAGACCGCCAGCGGGCGACCAAGCCAGCCGATGACGGCAGCCCCCCAAAGGCCGATGGCAAGCACGGCTTTGAGCACGATATAGGCCACGGCAGGGATGAAGCCGATGGCTTCCCCGAGTGCCCCACCCGGCTGTAGCATCAGCTCGGGTGTATAGACCGCCATATAGGGAATCACAAAGCCCGCTGCCGCGATTTTTACCGCCTGCATTGATATTCGCAGCCCGCTTTCCTTGGCAATTGGGGCGGCGGCAAAGCAGGCTAACGCCACAGGGGGCGTGAGATCCGCGAGAATCCCGAAGTAGAACACGAACATATGGCTGACGATCAACGGCACGCCGAGTTCCAGCAACGCAGGCCCCGCAATGGCGGAGGTGATGATGTAGTTCGGGATGGTGGGGATGCCCATGCCTAGGATGATGCAGGTGATCATCGTCAGGACCAGCGACAAGATCAGGCTTTCGCGCCCGACGCTGACGATAAAGGCACCAAAGGTATTGGCCGCCCCGGTCAGGGTCATGGTGCCGATGATCACACCCACCAGCGCGCAGGCAATGCCCACTGGCAATGCGGTTTTGGCACCGTCGGCCAAGGCATCACGGCAAACCAGCAATGTCTCGCGCCCGCCTTTGTAAAACGCGTTCCAGCCAACCAATGCTGCAATTGTGCCTGCGACCACCCAGATGCCGAACTCGAAAAAGGCCGCCGCGATCAACCCAAGCCCGATCCAGAAAATCACCCGGATCACGCCTTGCGGCAGGTTAAGCACCGCCGAGGCACCCAAGATCAGCATCATGGTTAGTGCAAGGCCAATGGTACCAGCAAAAAGCGGCGTGTAGCCCGAAAACAGCAGATAAACCAGCACCGCCAGTGGCAATATCAAGTGCCAACCTTCGCGGATCGCCTTGAGGGGGGAGGGCAGTTTGGCCTTGTCCATGCCCACGAGCTTGGCGCGGCCAGCCTCCAGATGCACCATCCAGAAGGCGGAGGCAAAATAGAGGATTGCGGGGATGAGGGCGGCAGTAACCACATCAATGTAATCGACGCCGAGCGTTTCGGCCATGATGAAGGCCACAGCACCCATCACCGGCGGCATGATCTGCCCGCCCATCGAAGCAGTTGCCTCAACTCCGCCCGCGAAGGCCGGGCGGTAGCCGAATGATTTCATCAGCGGGATGGTGAACTGCCCGGTCGTGACGACGTTGGCCACGCCCGAACCTGAGATGGTGCCCATCAGGCCGGAGGCGAGCACGGAAACCTTGGCAGGTCCGCCTTGTTTATGGCCGACAAGACCGAGAGAGACATCGGTGAAAAGTTTGATCATCCCGGCCTTTTCGAGAAAAGAACCAAACAGGATGAACAAGAAGATGAAGGTCGAAGACACATAGGTCGGGATGCCGTAAATCCCCTCAGTGCCAAAGGACATATGGTCAATCACCTGCGCGAAATCATAGCCGCGATGGTTGAACGGGCGCGGCAGATATTCGCCAAAGAAACAATAGGCGAGAAATGCCCCGGTGATAATGGGCAAGGCCGGGCCCATCAGCGCCCAGGCAGCGGCAAAAACCGTGAAAAGGGCAATGGAGCCCACGATGATATCGAGCGTCTTGGGGTCGCCTGCGCGCAGCAATAGCGGTACGAATTCCCACCATTGGTAAAGTGCAACGGCCACCCCGAGTCCGGCCATTGTCCAGGCCATGGCCTTGATCCCGACGGAGCCGCGGCGCATCGCAGCCAACAGTGGAAAACCCAAAAGCGCTAGAAAACCGACATGAAAGGCGCGGGTGATCTGGCTGGCAAAATCGACCAGATGGGCGGCCGTCGCGATTTGGAAGCATGAAAAGGCGACCGCGATCCAAAACAACAGCCGGCCCTCAAACCCAGGGGGGAAGCCCGAAGAAAGTGGGTCGTGAATTGATGCCACTTCTGCGGCTCCCGGCACTGTGCCGGTTGATTGAGTTTTTTGCACCTGATGCGCCCTCCACGGCGGCAGTAAATGAAAGCGGCCCCCCGAAAGGGGCCGCCAATTGGTTAAGGCCGGTTTACTTGATCAGGCCGACTTCTTTGTAATAACGCTCAGCACCCGGATGCAGCGGGATTGGCATGCCGTTGAGCGCGCCTTCAACCGAAATGGCACCGGCTGATTTATGCGCGGCTACCAGCGTCGGCAGGTTTTCAAACATCAGCTTGGTCATCTGATAGGCGGTTTCTTCGGATACATCTTCATGCGTGACAAAGAAGTTCATTACCGCCACGGTGGGCACGTCTTCGGTTTGGCCTTCATAGGTGCCAGCCGGAATCACGCCAGCAACGAAAGGCGCGCCCAGCTTTTCCACCACTTCGGCGGGGATCGACACGATGGTCGTGGCCATGTTGGTTGCCAGGTCCTTGATTGAGGCTACACCGAGGCCAGCCGACTGCAGCGAGGCGTCGAGCTGGCGGTTCTTTTGCAGCTCAACCGATTCTGCGAACGGCAGGTATTCAACCTTGGCCATGTCGCCATAGCTCATGCCCGCCGCTTCCAGAATGGCGCGCGCGTTGAGTTCGGTACCCGACTTGGGCGCACCCACCGAAATGCTCTTGCCCTTGAGATCGGCGAGAGTTTTGATGCCGCTATCTACAGTGGCCGCGATCTGGATAAAGTTGGGATATGCCGCCGCGATGCCGCGAAGCTTGGACAGAGGCTGGGCGAAGCCGACGTCTGCATTGCCTTCCCAGGCGAATTTAACCGAATCGCCAAGTGCCAACGCCAGTTCGCCCTTGCCCTGCTGTAGCAGGTTGAGGTTTTCGACCGAGGCTTTGGTGGACTGAACCTGCGCCTGAACATTCGGAATGTTTGCGCCGTAAATTGTGGCGAGGGCAGAGCCGACGGGATAATAAACGCCCGAAGTGCCGCCGGTTAGAACGTTGATGAATTCCTGAGCATTGGCAGCTACAGGGGCTGTCGCGATTACAGCGCCAGCCAAAAGCCCGCGCAGGGTTGCGGTGATTTTCGTCATGGGGTCCTCCTCCAAGGTAAAAGTGTCACGCTTTTCGCGCGTGATCAGGGGGAGTTTGGGCAGAACGGGGGGCAATGCTCAATCATTTTTCGCAGATCGGGGGAAATTAGGATGCGAGGCGCTGCCAATTGGTTGGCAGATCCTCGCCAGTGCTTGTTAATCTTGCGGGCGCGCAAGAAAGTCCATCACTGCAGGGCGTACGCTTTCCACTCCGGCGGCACATTCGGCCTCTATCACTTTGCGGAGTGCCTGTAGATCGGTGCGGCGGATCAGGCTTTTGACAGGGCCGATGGAGGATGGGCGCATCGAGAGGCTGCGCAGGCCCATGGCGGCAAGGCAGACCGCCTCGACCGGGCGGCCTGCATCTTCGCCGCAAAATGAAAGGGTGGTTTGCGTCTCTTCGCAGCGCGCCACGATCTGGCGGATGAAGCCGAGGAACGAGGCGTTCAGCGTATCATAGCGGCGGCGCACACGTTCATTTTCACGGTCAGCGGCAAAGAAGAACTGCTTCAGGTCATTGCCCCCGATGGAGACAAAATCGGCCGCCTCAAAGAAGGCGCGGGGGGCGAAGGCAAGACTGGGGGTTTCCAGCATCGCGCCGATTTCGATGGTTGCGGGTGTGGCGTGGCCAAGGGCTTCTTCGCGCTTCAACTGGCCCAGAACATGCGTGCGCGCGGCGATGAACTCGGCATGTTCGGTGACAAAGGGGAACATGATTGAAAGCGGGCGGCCCTGTGCTGCTCGGATCAACGCTTGCGCCTGCATCCGCAAAACGCCTGGTTTGTCCAGCCCGACGCGAATCGCGCGCCAGCCCATGGCAGGGTTGGGTTCATCTTGCGGTTTCATATAGGGCAGCACTTTGTCGGACCCGATGTCGAGCGTACGAAAGGCCACGCGGCAGCCCTTGGCTGCATCCATGACGCGCGCGTAAAGGCGCGCAAGCTCATCGCGCTTGGGCATTTTGTTGCGGATCAGAAATTGCAATTCGGTGCGAAACAGGCCCACACCTTCGGCCCCCGAGCTTTCAAGGCTGGGCAAATCCGCCATCAACCCTGCGTTCATTTGCAGCGAGATCGTGGTGCCGCAGGTCGAAATTGCGGGTTTGTCACGCAGGCCCGCATAGCGTTGCTGCGCCTGTGCCTGCATCGCGATCTTGTCGCCAAAGGCGGTGGCGACACTTTCTTCGGGGCGCAGATGCACGATGCCCTGATCGCCATCGACCAAAATACGGTCGCCATTCAGTGCCTCGGCAATAATGCCATTGGCGTTGATGACCAGCGGAATGGCCAAAGCCCGCGCCACAATCGCGGCGTGTGAGCCGACCGAACCTTCAGCCAGCACCACGCCGCGCAGTTTGCGGCCATATTCCAACAACTCGGCCGGGCCGATGTTGCGCGCCACCAGCACCGGGTTATCCGGCATTTCGGCGCCGGTGTCGCGGCCTTGTCCGGTTAGGATGCGCAGCAGACGGTTGGACAGATCATCAAGGTCATGTAACCGCTCGCGCAGATAGGCATCGGGCACCTGGCTCATCCGTGCGCGGGCGGCGGATTGTTCCTTTTGCACGGCGGCTTCGGCGGATAGGCCAGCCTGAATGTCTTCTTCCATCCGGCGCAACCAGCCGCGTGAATGGGCGAACATTCGATACGCCTCTAGCACTTGTTTTTGTTCTTTATCAAGGCTTTGAGCGGCCATTATATCATCAACCGATACGCGCAATTTGCCCACGGCGGCGCGGATACGTTCAATTTCGGTCAGCGGGTCATCGGCAACGGGGTTGGTGACGACCACGCGGGCCTCATGCAGCCAGACCTGCCCTTCGGCAGCACCTTCCTGCCCGGTGCCACCGCGAAACATCACGGGCTGTTTGTGCAGCGCGCGCAGCGCTTCGCCCTCGCCCAGAAAGGCGCCAAGCTCGGTCATCTCGGCCAGTACCATGGCCACGACTTCCAGCGCATACACCTCATCGTCGGAATATTGCCGCGCCGCTTTGGATTGTACCACCAGTACGCCCAGTTTTTCGCCAACACGCTGGATGGGCACGCCGAGGAAGGAAGAAAATATTTCTTCCCCGGTTTCGGGCATGAAGCGAAAACCTTTTGCAGCGGGGGCATCGGCGGTGTTCACTGGCACTGCAGTGCGCGCGACGCGGCCCACAAGCCCTTCGCCAAGGCGCAGCCGGGTTTGGTGCACAGATTCTGGACGCAGCCCTTCGGTGGCGCATAGCTCCAGCGTTTCAGCATCGCGGAACAGGTAGATCGAGCACACTTCAGTATGCATCGAATCGGCGATCAGGCTGGTGATCCGATTCAGCCGTTCTTGCCCTTCACCCCGTTCGGCAAGGCTGTCACGCAAACGCCTAAGAAGCTTGCGGCTGTCGCTTTCACTGCGTTCCGGCATGATCCCCCGAGCTTGGTCGGCGGGTTAGTCCGCCTTGTCCAATTCAAAGGCATCATGAAGGGCTTGGACCGCAAGTTCCATATATTTCCGGTCGATCAGCACAGAGATTTTGATCTCGGATGTTGAAATGACCTTTATATTCACATTCTCGGACGAAAGTGCCTTAAACATAGTCGCTGCAACCCCCGCGTGTGATCGCATGCCGATGCCAACCACGGAAACCTTGGCGACGTCACTGTCCACGTTCAGCTCATCATAGTTGATTTGCCCGGCGGCCTTGGCATCTTCCATGGCTTTGCGGGCGCGGGCAACCTGATTGACCGGGCAGGAAAACGTCATATCCGTCACCGCGCCGGGGTGATCGTCATAATCTTTTTCCGAGATGTTTTGGACAATCATGTCCACGTTCACGCCAGCCTCGGACAGAGGCCCGAAGATGGCGGCGGCGATGCCGGGGCGGTCCTCGACGGTGACAAGGGTGATCTTTGCCTCGTCGCGGGAATAGGCAACGCCAGAAACAACTTTCGATTCCATGATTTCATCCTCGTCACAAACAAGAGTGCCAGAGTTTTCGTCGGTTTCCTCAAATGAGGACAGCACGCGCAGGCGCACCTTATAGCGCATCGCCAGTTCAACCGAGCGGGTCTGCAGAACCTTTGCGCCAAGCGAGGCAAGTTCCAGCATTTCCTCAAACGCGATCCTGTCGAGCTTGCGGGCCTTGGAGGTGATGCGCGGATCGGTGGTGTAGATGCCATCGACATCAGTATAAATGTCGCAGCGTTCCGCGCCAAAAGCGGCGGCAAAGGCAACGGCGGTGGTATCAGAGCCGCCGCGCCCCAGCGTGGTTATGCGCCCTTCGGGGGAAAGCCCCTGAAAACCCGCGACCACCGCAACGCTGAAGCCTTCGGCAAACTTGGCGTTGATGTTCTCTGGCGGGATGGAAAGAAAACGCGCCGAGGCATGGGCGGAGGTGGTGTTGATCGGCACCTGCCAGCCTTGCCAGCTGCGTGCGGCAACATCCATTTCCTGCAAGGTCAGCGCCATCAGGCCTGCGGTGACATTTTCACCGCTCGACACAACCGCATCATATTCGCGTGCATCATAGAGTGGCGAGGTTTGTTCAACCCAGCCCACCATTTCGTTGGTTTTGCCCGACATGGCGCTGACGATGACGATCACGTCATAGCCCCGCTGGATCTCACGCTTTACCTTCTGGGCTGCATTCTTGATGCGGTCCAGATCGGCAACCGAGGTGCCTCCAAATTTCATTACGAGAAGCGGCATGGATCCCTCCCACGGCCCCTAAAGTTCGCGGGCTTCATATGCGGCTGCCGGGCGGGGTGCAAGGGGGATGGTCACTTGCCTGGGCGCAAAGCAAAACTGTCAGAGTGCGCGCCAGCCGATATCGCGGCGGCAGAACCCACCGGGCCAGTCGATGGCATCGACGGTTGCATAGGCGCGTGCTTGCGCGGCCTTAAGGCTGTCACCGCGTGCGGTGATGTTCAGGACCCGCCCCCCAGTGGCGATGATCTGGCCGTCATGCGTGGCGGTGCCTGCGTGAAACACCATGTTGAAACTATCCTCGGGCAGGGCTTCAAGCCCTGTAATCACGCTGCCTTTTTCGGGCGTGCCGGGGTAGCCATTGGCGGCCATCACCACCGTCAGCGCATGGTCATCGGCCCAGTTTACCTGTGCATTGGCCAATTCACCCTTGGCACAAGCGAGAAGCAGATCCAGCGCCTGTGCGCCCAAACGCATCATCAAGACCTGACATTCCGGGTCGCCAAAGCGGGCGTTATATTCGACCAGCCTTGCGTGGCCGTCCTTGATCATCAGCCCTGCGTAAAGCACACCTTCAAAGGGTGTGCCGCGCCGGGCCATTTCCGCGACAGTGGGGCGGACGATTTCCGCCATTGCCTGTTCCAGCACCGCATCCGACAAAATCGGCGCGGGGCTATAGGCCCCCATGCCCCCGGTATTGGGGCCGGTGTCGCCGTCGCCGACGCGCTTATGGTCTTGGGCGGTGCCGATGGGCAGGGTGTTCACCCCATCGGACAGGATGAACAGGCTGGCCTCTTCGCCCTCCATGAACTCTTCGATCACCACCTCGGCCCCGGCGGCACCAAAAGCCCCGCCGAAAATTTCGTTAATGCCCTCCAGCGCCTCGTCCAGCGTCATGCCCATGATGACACCTTTGCCAGCCGCAAGCCCGTCAGCCTTGATCACCAAAGGCGCGCCGTGGTGCTGCACATAGGCGCGCGCGGCCTGCGCATCGGTAAAGCGGGCATAGCCTGCGGTGGGGGCCGCGCAGGCGTCGCAGATTTCCTTGGTGAAGGCTTTGGAAGCCTCCAGCCGGGCCGCGGCCGCCGATGGCCCGAAGGTCAATAGCCCCGCAGCACGGGTGGCATCGGCCACGCCAGCGGCCAAGGGGGCCTCTGGCCCTACAATCACAAAATCAACAGCGTTTTCTTCGCAAAAGGCCACAACCTCGGCCCCGTCCATGATGTCAATCGCCGCGCATTCGGCCAGCATCGCAATGCCCGCATTGCCCGGTGCCACGATCAGCCGATCACATTTCGGATTTTGTTTGATGGCCCAGGCAAGGCTGTGCTCGCGCCCACCGCTGCCCAAAATCAAGATGTTCATGGCATTGCCCCCGCTTGGCCTTTGTTGGCCAGCGTTCTAAGGTGGGTGGGCGAAGATCACAAGGCGGCCCCTATGTCAGATATGTTCGAAGACAGCCCGACGGAAAATCAACTCGGTAATTCGCCGGAATTCACGGTGTCGGAGCTGTCGGGCGCGGTAAAACGCGTGATTGAGGGGGAGTTTGGCCTTGTCCGCGTGCGCGGCGAGATCGGGCGCGTGTCACGACCAGCCTCGGGGCATATGTATTTCGACCTGAAGGATGATCGCTCGGTTATTGCTGCGATCAGTTGGAAGGGGCAGGTGGCCAAAATGCAGGTCCGCCCCGAGGAGGGGATGGAGGTTGTGGCCACGGGCCGGATGACGACCTTTCCGGGCCAGTCGAAGTACCAACTGATTGTCGAGGATGTAGCCCCGGCAGGCGCAGGGGCCTTGATGGCGATGCTGGAAGCGCGGCGCAAAGCGCTGGCCGCCGAAGGCTTGTTTGATGCAGATCGCAAACGGGCGCTGCCCTATTTGCCAAAGGTGATTGGGGTTGTGACCTCGCCCTCCGGTGCCGTGATCCGCGATATTCTGCACCGTTTGCGCGACCGTTTTCCGCGCCATGTGCTGATCTGGCCGGTGGCGGTGCAGGGCCAGGCCTGCGCGCCGGAAGTGGCCGCGGCCATTCGGGGGTTCAATGCGATAGCGCCGGGCGGCCCGATCCCGCGGCCTGATCTGATCATTGTGGCGCGTGGCGGCGGGTCACTGGAAGACCTGTGGGGCTTCAATGAGGAAGCGGTGGTGCGGGCGGCGGCAGAAAGTAAGATCCCGCTGATTTCGGCCGTAGGGCATGAAACCGATACCACCTTGATTGATTACGCCAGCGACATGCGCGCGCCCACACCCTCGGCGGCGGCCGAAATTGCGGTGCCGGTGCGGATGGAGCTATTGGCCACGCTGGACGGGCAGGGCGCGCGGCTTTCACGTGCGGTGGTGCAAGGGGTGGGCCAACGCGGCCAGCGCCTGCGCGACCTTGGCCGCGCCTTGCCCCGGTTGGAGACATTGACCCAAGCGGCGGCGCAGAGGTTTGACCTGTGGTCAGGGCGGTTGGGCGGCGCACTTGTGCTGGCCACAAGCACCAAACGCCATGCGCTGGACCGAGTGGCAGCCCCCATGCGGCCCCGGTTGCTGCTTGATCTGGTGGCACGGCGCCGCGACCGGCTGGAGGAACGTGCGCGCGCCTTGGGCCAAGCCGGGGATCGGCGGTTGGAGCGGACGGGCGAACGGCTGGGCCTGTTGGCGCAGCGCCTGACCCCAGCGCTGGGTCGCGCCTTTGCCGATGCCGGGCGCGAGATTGCCCGCTCTCGGGAAAAGCTGGTGGCATTGGAGGTGCGTTTGCAAGCCGCGCCGACCCTGCGTCTGGCTGATTTGGGCAAACGGCTGGATGCATTGGACCGCACGCGCCAGACGCTTGGCTATCACGAGACCTTGCGGCGCGGCTATGCGGTGGTGCGCGGCGAGGCCGGGGTTGTTACCTCCAAGGCAGCAGCGGAAGCGGCGGGCGCACTAGAGATTGAGTTCCACGACGGCCGGCTTGGGCTGGCGGCGCGGCCCGCCAAACCCGCCAAACCAACGCCTCCGAAGCCGGGAGGCGCGCAGGGTAGTTTGTTTTGAGAATGTTCGGATATTATAAAGTCACGCCGGTTTTGAGGCTGAATTTAACGAAGAAAGCGGTTATTCCGCTACGAAAATGTTCAAAGACAGCAATCATACACCTACATCCGGCCCCGTGCAGAGCAACGGTTCAGGGGTTTGATTGACCTCTGACAGCGCGGCTCGTGGTGGATCGGCGACAAAGCGCGCTTTGAGTTTTCCCTCGTTCAGGTGGAAGGTCCAGCATTGCGGGGTTGCGTCATGCTCATAGACAAAGCAAATCTCCTGCCCGTTTTCATACCAATACCCAATGCGGCAGGTGTCATCGACAAAGGCCCAGCGGACGCGGCGGTTGGGCAGGTATTGCTCAATCCCATACACCTGACCGTTGTCGGCATAGGTGAGGGTTTTTCCGGTGGAATAGGCTTCAAACTCAGCGCCGGTCATTGGCCTATCATCGGCGCTCGCTGCTCCGGCAAGGAGGAGGGCAAAAAGAAAAATGACGCGCATGGAAAAGGCTTTCTGCAAGGGCTTAGCATTGGCAGAATGGTGCAAATCGCCGGAAACATCCAGTCACAGCTCCGTTGCCCCTCCCTCCCTTTGCCAGCGTTCCAATCGGCGGTGCATGACGCGCTTCCAGTGGGGCGGTACCAGTGCAAGCACGCAGCAAACGGGCAAGGGGTAGGGCAGATAGGGGGCTTGACTGCGCTCCGGCAGGCGCAGCGCTGGATAGGGGCGCGAGGGGTGGGCGTGATGGTCGGAATGGCGTGGCGCATTGAGCATCAGCGCCGAGGAAAACCAATGCGGTGCGTTCCAGCTATGGCGGTCTGAAACCGGCTCTTGCCCGCCATCGGGCCGGGTCGCGCGCAGCAACCCGTAATGCTGCACATAATCGGCCAGCAACAATTGGCTATGCCCAAACACCGCAAGGACAAGCCACACCACAGCCCCGCCAATACCCGCCAGCGCATAGCCCATCATCAGCGAGGCGACCGAGATCGCGCCATAGATCACATAGGGATGCAGCCCACCCTTGCCGCGCCGCCGCGCCGTTTCCGCCAGCCGGCCCAAACGAAAAGATCCGGCCCAGGCGCGCGGCCAGAACTGGTAAAACGTCTCCCCCCCGCGCGCGGTATTCGGGTCTTCCAGCGAGGCCGCGTGTCGATGATGCACCAGCCGATGGGCCGAGGCGTGATGGCCGAAAAGCATCGTTGCATAGACCGTGACACCCAACCAATAGAGCAGCCGGTTGCCGCGGTGAATAAGCTCATGTGCGCAGGGGTTGGAGACCTGTCCAAACCATTGCCCCGCCCCGATGGCCAAGACCGCGCGTTCCCATCCTGCAAGCCCGCTTGGTCCCGCAATCGCCCAGACCACAAGCGGGAATGCCAGAAGATGCGCCAGCGCCAGCACAATAAGCAATGCATCGGCGGCGGGAAACTCGGCGCCCTCCGGCGCATCCGGGGCCACAAGCGGCGTCATCTGATCCAGAAGAGTCGTCAGAACTCCCATGTAGAGCAGCAGCGCCAAGGCCCAGACCCCGCCAAATTGCACCCCAAGTGCCAGCAACCCAAAGGGCAGCAAGGCGGCGAGGGCAAAAAGCGGCATTCTTGGCATGTGGTATTCCTCGAAGCTGCGGGCTAGCCTGTTTTTTACGCATAGCTTTTGTGCATAACATAGCCACAGGACAGGTTTAGGAAAGCCAAATGATCTTTGACGGGTGGATGGCGGCGGCGGCGGTCTTTGCGACGATCTATGGTGCGGGCTATTGCTGGCGCGAAAGCGTGGGGTGGCCGCGCAGCCTTATCAAGACTGGCTCCATGGCGTTATTGGCGCTGGCGGGGCTTGCGCTTTCGGCCCCGGTTTGGGTGGTTCTTGGCCTTGCCTTTGGTGCGCTTGGCGATTTTTTTCTGTCGCGTCCGGGCTCAAAGGCTTTTCTGGCGGGGATGGCGGCTTTTGCTATCGGGCATCTGGCCTATGCGCTGTTCTTTGTGGGCGGCGTGGGTTGGGGCGTTTTTGATTGGCGCATTGGCGCGGTGCTGGCGCTTTTGGGCCTTGCCGCCACGACGGAGCTTTGGCTGGCGCCCCGCACGGATGCCTTGCACTGGCCGGTGCGCGGTTATGTTGTGGTGATCACCCTGATGGGTATCGCGGCCCTTGGCCAAAACGCGCCTGTCCTGTGGTTGGGGGCGGGGCTATTTATCTTGTCGGATGTGCTGCTGGCCCTTGCGCTTTTCGTGTTTCCTACGGCTGCGTGGCGCTGGGTGATGGCGGTTACGCTGTGGCCTGCCTATTGGATCGGCCAGTTTCTGATCTTGCAAGGCGCGCTGGCGGTGGAATTCACCGGCTAAGGCCTTTCGCTTACTCACAGGATTGATTAGGTGGAAACATCGCCAGACGAACCGGGGGCAGTGATGTCGTTCTTCAAGAAACTTCGCGACAAGATGTTCCGTTCTTCGGATAAAATCGCAGATGGGCTCGATGCCTTGGTCGCGGGTGATGATGCAGGCAATTCTCAACTAGATGCGCCGGTTTCAACGCCCTTGGCCAAAGAAGAGCCTGCCGTAAAAACCGCGCCCTCCACGCCCACGCCCATGCCTGCCTCAACCGCCCAGATCGTGGTGGATGAGCCTGCTGCGAAACCCGGCATCCTTGGCCGCCTTATCGGCCGCCAACCCGCCGAGGCGAAGCGGGAATTCGATGATGCCATGCTCGAAAGCCTTGAAGAGCTGTTGATTGAGGCGGATATGGGGGTGGAAACTGCCCTGCGTGTTACCGCCAACATCGCTGAGGGGCGCATGGGCAAACGTGTCAGCGCGGCCGAGATCAAGCAGGCCTTGGCAGCAGAGGTGACGCGGATCATGGAGCCCGTGGCAAAGCCCATGCCGATTTACGCCAAGCGCCCGCAGGTGGTGTTGGTCGTGGGCGTCAACGGTTCGGGCAAAACTACAACGATCGGCAAGCTGGCCAGCCAGTTCAAAGCGGCGGGCAAAACAGTGGTGATTGCTGCGGGCGATACATTTCGCGCCGCGGCGGTGGAGCAGTTGCAGATATGGGGCCAGCGCGCGGGCGTGCCGGTGCTGACCGCGCCCGAAGGCTCTGACCCAGCCAGTCTTGCCTTTGACGCCATGACGAAGGCGCAGGAAAGCGGCGCCGATTTGCTGATGATCGACACGGCCGGTCGCTTGCAAAACCGCGCCGATCTGATGGAAGAGTTGACCAAGATTGTCCGCGTGATCCGCAAGAAAGACCCTGAGGCGCCGCATAACACCCTCTTGGTTTTGGACGCTACCACCGGCCAGAACGCCATCAATCAGGTCGAGATTTTCCGCAAACTTGCCGATGTTTCCGGCCTCGTCATGACCAAGCTTGATGGCACCGCCAAAGGCGGGGTTCTGGTCGCGCTCGCCGATAAGTTTGGCCTGCCGATTCACGCAATCGGGGTGGGCGAGCAGATTGATGATCTTGCCCCCTTCGACCCTGAGGAGTTCGCAGCCGCTCTCGTCGGCCTCGATAAATGAGCGGCCTTTCATCTATTCAAAAATATCCCGGGGGGTGCGGGGGGCTGGCCCCCCGCCGCAACGGATGAGCGATTGGATACGGTCGCTCGAAGGCACTCCCTCTGGTCATGATCTTGCGCTTGCCTTGGCGCTATTGGCGGCGGTTTTGCATGCGCTGTTCGGGGCGCTGCAAAAGGGTAAGCATGATCCTTGGATGTCGCGCTCGGCGATTGACATCTGTTATGGGCTGATTGCGGTCCCTTTCGCGCTGTTTGTGGTGCCATGGCCCGAGCCGCATATGTGGCTGATTTTTGCGGGCGCGCTGGTGATCCATGCGGGCTATAAGTATTTGCAGGCGATGACCTATAGCCGGGGGGCTTATACGGTGGTCTATCCTGTGGTGCGCGGCACGGGGCCGCTTTTTGCGGTACTGGGCGCAGGGCTGTGGTTTGACGAGCATTTTAGCGCGGGCCAATGGCTGGGCTTGGCCACATTGCTGGCGGGCATTTTCGGGCTGGCGGCTTATAACCTACGTTATGTGGTCGTGGCGCGTGAGACACTGGTGCAGGCATTGGGCTTGGCGGTAGCGACGGGGTTCTTTGTAGCGCTATACACGACCTATGATGCTTACGGGATCCGTGCGACCTATGATCCCTTCACCTTCCTTGCGTGGTTTTTCATGCTCGACGGTTTTTTCATGCCCATCGTGATGCGGCGGGAGTTGCGGGCCTTGACCCGTGAAGCAGCGCTGCCCTTGTTTCGGCGCGGTATTTTGGGGGCTTTTGTTGCATTTTTCAGTTTTGGTTCCATCTTGATGGCAACCCGACTGGGTAACGTGGGTGAGGCGGCGGTGCTGCGCGAAACTTCGACCGTGTTTGCGGCATTGATCGGTTGGTTGATACTGAAGGAACGGGTAACAAGGGTGCAACTGGGGCTGATGGCCCTGATCGCGGTCGGGGCCGTGATTGTGCAAGCGATGGGATAGGCGATGGCCGAGAAGAAAATCAGTGGTGGATTGAAGCTTTTGCTGGAACTGGGGCCGGTGGCTGCGTTTTTCATTGGCTATGTGATGCTGAAAGACAATATTTTTACCTTTGGCGGGACCGAGTATGACGGCTTTATCGTGGTCACGGCGGCCTTTGTTCCGTTGCTGCTGCTATCGACCGGGATTTTATGGGCGCTGACGGGTGTTCTTTCGAAAATGCAGATCATGACCGTGATCTTGGTTGTGGTTTTCGGGGGGCTTTCGGTCTGGCTGAATGATGAGCGGTTTTTCAAGATGAAGCCGACGATCATCTATGCGCTGTTTGCGGGGATATTGGGCTTTGGGCTGGTGCGGGGCGAATCCTATCTTAAGGCCGTGATGGGGGAGGCCTTGCCGATGGAGCGCGAGGGATGGATGATCCTGACGCGGCGGCTCACGCTGTTTTTTGTAGTGCTCGCGGTGATGAATGAGGTGGTTTGGCGCGGATTCTCGACCGAGACTTGGGTGAGTTTTAAGACCTTCGGGCTAACGGCTGCCATGTTTTTGTTCTTCATGACCCAAAGCCGGGTTTTCGCGAAATTTGGAATTGAGCAGCCCAAGGATGGTGTGTGACGCGCGTGCGCAATTTTGTGACTCGTTGAAATAAAACAATAATCAGATTTTAGGGAACTTGATTTTAGCGCCCGCCCGCGGGCGTTTTTGCCTGTTCTGGCGCTCGGACATGCCCGTCAGAAGCTACCCTCTTCGCGGATATTTTCTTTGCAGGCGCTGCTTTTACGCCCAAGTGCTGCCCGATTTCGATGACAGATAAGCTGCAACCGAATGATAATGGGAGATGGCCATGGATGGGCGCATCTGGCTGACGTTGCGGATATTCGTGGCGCTGTTTGAGAAGATACCAATGATCGAAGCGCGGATAATGCTGCCCTCAGCGGTGTTGCTGATTGCCTTTCCGGTGCTGAACGCGCTTTGGCCCGATGCGCCAGAGTTTGCCTTTGGGGTCGCTTTCGTCCTGTGCCAGGTGGCAAGGTTCTCGCTGCGCTGGCGCGCGCAATTCGCGCGGGAGGCGCGGCGGGATGGCCCTTGGGCCGGGCGTAAACGGCTGGTCGGGGCGCTACTGATACCTGGCGCGGTGCTTATTGTCGCGCAACACCCAACGTTTTGTCAGCATGTGCCTTCGGTAATCAGCGTGGGCTTTGTGTTGCTTTTTGCTGTGGATGCGCTTGATCGCAGCTATTCCACCGCGCGGGCCTATTGGCCGGGGCAGGAGTTTACGCCTTATGCGCGGGAGTTGACGCTGGCGCTTCTGGTGCTGCATCTGAGCTATATCTTGCTCAATGAAACCATGATCAAAGCAGTGCCTCTGACCGGCTGGCTGGTGTTTTATGCGCTGATGCCCCTGTTGCATCATGTGCTGTTGACGGCGGTGTTCCGGACGGTGTTCTGGCTAACACCAGCGCCGGGGCATCGCTAGGCTCCAGACCCATTAATTTGCTTGAGGCTTTGATGCCTGCATGATTCA